>Ga0210057_1000903_pt1 | contig 47367 bp, 41 predicted proteins | sample CryGeyCG2114_010_2_FD_183968 | JGI IMG/M metagenome (GOLD analysis project Ga0210057, IMG submission 183968) | Groundwater microbial communities from aquifer - Crystal Geyser CG10_big_fil_rev_8/21/14_0.10 (SPAdes) (version 2) | ecosystem: Environmental > Aquatic > Deep subsurface > Groundwater ...
GCAGCAGAGCCCGTCGTCAGAGATGCCGAAGTACAAGACGCTATCAAACCCCGAGGAGCCCTCAACGCGGTACTCTGCGCCTGGGCAGTACATGACTAGGTCTTCATACCGCGCAAGACGATACTTGTTGCAATAGACCATCCAAGCCCCTGTGTAGGGGTCAATGGGCCACTGCTTTGGTTCTGCGTTTTCGATTTCCCAACGGGAATAGTCCGGCCGATAACCGGCGTAGACTGTTCCCGTGTCCGCGCGGAAGACCATAAGGTCTCCCTCCGGCTGTATTTCTTCGAGCTGGCGAAGCTCTTTTCTTGCCGACTCAACGAGGTGGAGCCTGTCCAGACCCATTTGTCCCTCACGGGAGTTGTGAAACTTCCGCTGGGAAGAAAGAGCTGACATGGGACCAAGCTCGATGAGCTTGCCGTAGTCAACCCCAAAGGGGTCGTCCAAGTTATGCTCAAGCTTTTCAGCGAGTCTTGTTATCTTTGGAGCGACGTACAGACCGTAGGCCTGTCCGTAAGCTCCCCAGCTTTTGGCGTATTCGTCGGCATGACTGCCGTCGAGCTGCTTGTCCGAGTCAAGATTCTTCTTGCTCCATGCAAGCAGCAACTTTACCTGCTCTTCGACCTTGTTGGGCTTATACCCCTTCGGGACGAAGAAGTTGGGTCCGTTCCTCGTGGAAGGGAACCGGTTTGTCGTTTTTTGAATGTGCTCAAGTGCTGCAAGTACTTGTGCCTGAGATACTGCCTCACGCCCAATCTGCTGCACTAGTCCCCATCTTTCGACCAGCTTCTGGACGAAGGCTGAGGAATTTCTTTCCCGCGCGAGTAGCTCAAGGAGCTGCTTCGCTTGGGCTAGAGTTGCGTCTGTCATGACGCGATCTCCTTTACGGACGCTGCCCTTTGTCAGCTGTCTCCGATGGGGAAATTATACTAAAAATTAGGCAGAAAGTCAACTATAGGATGATTAAATTCTGCTAATTTTAGTCTGTTTACATTGACTCCGATTCAATCGGAGTTGACTCTGATTTTACGCGGTTAAATAGGGTAAATCGCAGTTGACTTTGAAGTCTATTTTGTCTACGCTTAAATATAAATGAAAGTCTTTAAAAACAAGTATTTCATCTTAGGAAATCTTGTCCTTATTCTTATCGCGATTCCGCTAACTCTTCTTTTCGTTAAAAGACAACAGGATATAAGATCCAAGGCCGCTCCTACAACAAGAATTACTTTCACTCCGGAAATTGTTTCGTTTCAAGGAGAGAGCTGTAGCGAGCAGATTGTAACTGCAAAAATCGACCCGGGAGAAAATATAGTATCAACTGTCGAGCTGTTCCTTACTTACGACGCGACTAAATTTGATATTACGATAGAGCCTAACAATACCGCTTTTCCGCAGACACTTCGCGGTCCGACAATTTCAAACGGACAGGCAAGCGTAACGCTTAATATAGGAGGAAGTGTTACAAATGCCATTCAAACCATAACCGATCTAGCAACCATTACCATAGTACCAATTGCGACAACCGATGGGACAGCCGCGATTCTTCAAGTGGATAGCAGTAAAACAAGAGTTCTTTCTCTTTCTGAAAGTGATGAGGCGACAGAAAATGTATTCTTAAGCGGCGGGCAAGTCGCGGTTACTATTGACGCAACGTGTACCGGTGGTGGCACCGAAGAAACTACGTCACCGACCCCTACTCCGGTCGGAGAAGGGGTCGGCGGACCTAGCCCTACATCAACACCTTCCGCTACTCCGTCGGTTACAGCTGGAGCTAATCAAGCGCCGGTTTGCGCTACTCTAACTGCTTCACCTTCAGCTTCAGGAAGCGCGCCTTTCGCGCTTACTCTTAGCGCTCAAGGAACTGATTCTGACGGAACCATTAGTAAAGCTACGTTTAATTTTGGGGACGGTACGGTTCAGGACGTAACAGAGGGCGTGGGAACTGCCGCGGTCACTGTAGAATTATCGCATACTTATCAATCTGCAGGAACGTTCACTTCATCCGTTTTGTTCACTGATAATAGCGGCGGTGTAAGCAGCAGCTGTGTAAAACAAATAACGGTTAGCTCATCAGGTGATACAACTCCTACTCCTACAACAGGCGGAATTCAACCGACTTCAACGCCTACACCGACTCCGACTATAGAAAGCCCCGGAAGTATCAGCTCGACTGTAGCAATTATAGGAGGCTTAATATTTGCAATCATCGGCGGCCTGATTTTAATCGCCCTATAATGCTTCGCAAGTATTTAGTATTTCGTATTGAGTATTAAGTATAAGATATAAGCGTTTTAATTTTTTGCCATTTGCACGGAAAGCATGAGAGGTGAGTAAGTGAGCGTTAAAAAAAGAGGAAAGGCAAAACTATGGAATAGATGCGTCCGGCTCTTTTAGCGAATGAGCGAGAATCGAATGCATGAGTACAACGGCAAAGAGACTTTGGTACTTTCGTCGGTACGAAAGTACAAGAATAATGAGTTTTCTCAGCACAAAAATAGAATAGGGATTCTTTGTATTACTTTTTCTATATCTTCAGTACTGACATAAAGGCTTCTTTGGGGACGTTAACGCGACCGATTGACTTCATCTTTTTCTTTCCCTTTTTCTGCTTCTCAAGTAGCTTATCCTTTCTGGTTCTGTCCCCGCCGTATAGCTTTTCAGTAACAGCTTTCATGTATGCGCCTATTTTTTCAGAAGCGATAATTTTCCCGCCCACTTGAGCGCGGACTGTTATCTGAAAATTATGCTTTGGGATACTTTCTGATAAAGTTTTTACAATTTTTCTGGCAAAACTGTCTGTTTGGCTTTTATGGACTATAAATGAAAGCTCCGGCACTATTACGTCGTTTACGGAAATGTCCATCCGGTCAAGGTTTGACTCGCGATATTCTAAAAATTCATAATCAAATGACGCGTATCCGCTTGAGGCTGATTTTAATCTGTCATAAAAATCATAGACGATGGATGCCATCGGCATTTCAAATGTAATCCTAGTCTGACTTCCAAAATATAATATGTCACCCTCTTTTCCACGCAAAGAATAAACTAAATCTAAAACTCCGCCTAAATATTCTACGGGCGTATATATTTCACCTAAGATATATGGTTCTGCGATTTCTTTTTTAGATCCGCCGGCCGGCGGACCAAAATCCTTAGGACTTGAAATTTCTTTTCCTTCCACTTTATAAACTATACTGGGCGGTGCTGTAAAAGCATCTACATAATACTCTCTTTCCAAACGTTCAATAACAATTTGCGAATGCAAAAGCCCTAAAAATCCACAACGAAAACCTGATCCGAAAATTGTCGAATAATCAGGAGTTATTTCTAAAGACGCGTCTGTTAATTTAAGCGAGTATAGAGCTTTTCTTAAGTTTTGAAAATCAACAGATGAAGTAGGATAAATTGATAGAAAAACAAAAGGCTTTTGCTCTTTATATCCGGGCAAACTTTCTCCCGGATTATTTGAAAGAGTCATCGTATCCCCAACTTTTGCCTGAGTAATATCTTTTACATTTGTAATTACATATCCTACTTCGCCGTTTTTTATCTCCTTTTGTGAAGAATAATTCGGACTCATGTATCCTATATCCATAACTAAAGCTTTTGACTTATCAGACAAAAACATTATCTCGTCTCCCTTTTTTATACTCCCGCTTTTAACTCTCACAAAAATTACTATTCCCCTATGCTCGTCGTACTTCGAATCAAAAATTAATGCCTGGGTTTTATCATTTAAAGAAGGGCTTGGGGGTGGAACTTTTTCAATAATAACTTTTATTAACTCCTCAATTCCTATTCCTGATTTGGCAGAAATTCTCAAAATCTCATTCTTCTCAAATCCAAATGCTTCGATAATTTCATTTTCAGTTTTTTCAATTTCAGCACTGTCCAAGTCAATTTTATTTATTACAGGAATGATTTTCAACCCTAGGCTTTTTGCGACGTTGTAATGGCTTACAGTCTGCGCCTGTATGCCTTTAGTCGCGTCAACGACGAGTACCGCTCCCTCGCATGCATAAAGAGTTCTTACTACTTCATATGAAAAATCCACGTGCCCGGGAGTATCAATAAGGTTCAAAATGAATTTTGGGCTGGGTGAAAGGTTTTTGTCATAGTTCTCCCTTCTCACTTCTCCCTTCTCACTTTTATACATCATCCTCACGGGAGCCAATTTTATCGTAATTCCCCTCTCCCTAGAAATTGGGTTTGAATCAAGGAATTGCTCCTGCAATAAATCTTTTCCGGATAAAGTTCCGGTTATGGCCATCAGCCTGTCGGCAAGAGTCGACTTGCCATGGTCAACGTGCGCGATAATCGCAAAATTGCGGATATTTTTCATAATAGGCAATTATATCAGAATTCGAGGCTAATTTTATCGCAATACTATTTCATTTCTGTAAGGGGAGCGAGGCGCGCGTCAAGAGTTATGAACCATTTTGTTAAAAATTTCCACAAAGGATCTTTTTCGTCAAATTTCCCACGACGAATGTGGGTTAGGCAATCAATTTTCATTGTTTCTACTCTTGCCCAAGTTGGGCGCAACTCAGCGTCCTTTTCTCTAAAATTTTTGTCTTTTAAAGACTCTTCTAACGCAAACTTTAGATGCTCTCTGTATTCCTTAAGCCTCATATCCATCAACACTTTCCACTGTTTAACAAATTTATTATCAACTCCCGTGTCTTCAAGTAGCTTCAAAAAACCCTCCTGAATGCTTGCTCTAAACGCTTTAAAAGCAATAACTTTTTCTCGTTGAGCACCAACAATCGCTTGATCAAGTCGTAGCACATAAAGGCCAATTAGGGATACTTCAAGCTCATTAAAAATTCTGTCCTGTTCTGTTTGATCTTGATTGTCAAAATCAACATAAAACCTAAAATCCTTCCTCTGCCATAGCTCAAACGACTCGGATGCTATCATTTTTGCGATATTCTCCCCAGCTTCAAGCATTTTCTTAGCAATTTCCGTATTTAAGTTTTTCATTTTAAAAAAATTTGTTCTTCTCTATCTCCAAGATCGCCGTATCTTTTGATTATATAAGAACCTGACATATATGAGATGCACACAATAATCGGGTATAGCTCTTCAACTATTTTATCAGCATCAGGACCATAGATAAAAAAAGTGACTGTGTCTTCACAAAATTCATTACCATCAAATTGTCCAACTCCTGTCTTTTCAACAACTTCAGCAATTATATTTTCCAGTTCAAAAATGGCATCGAGTTTCCTTTCACTGTTAAACGGGCTTCTGCCAAATTTCAGAAAGATTAAAACGCTGTGCTCATTTAATTCTTTGTCAAGCGCATTATTCCTTTTCATTATGTTCTTTTTTTGAATATCCATTTTCCATGATGTATAATTGCTTTGCAAGTAAATCCTTAACCGTGGGGTTCCGGATGGTTCCTCTTAAAAAGCGGTTAGGGTTTTGCGTATATTATATAATCTATTCAAATAAACCTCTTTCTTCTACTACTTTTTGTTTAAAAATATTAAAATACTCACTATCTTTTTTCTCATATCTTCTAAACATACTCCATGCAATAAAATCAATAACTTGTAATGATTTCTCTTCTGAGGGCGTCTTTATTTCGACAGAAAACTCTGCTCCATGATTCTGTTTTATTTGAGATTCAAGATACTCTTTAAAATTTGCATTCAAGAATTTACTAGTTTCCCTTTTCGATGCAACAAGAACGATAGGCTTTCTCGAACTAAGATATTTTCTGGTCATAATTCTATCTAGCAATATATTAACTACATAGTTATACAATACATGCTTTTCATTTTTTAATTTCGTATAAACCTTGGATTTATTAAGCCATATAGTCATTATCCTACAGTCCTGTTTAGAGACATATTGCAAAAGGCGCTTTCGTGTCACTGGTTTCTCTTTATAGCAATGTAGTACTCCTCCACTTAACCTTTTGACCTTTTTCCTTAGCATCGAATGTACTTTCTTTGCTATCTTTTCAAGCGGCTTTTTATTCTTTATAAATAAAATAGATATAACAAAGTGTTTTGACGAAGTTTTAGAACTTTTAAATCCTAAATCTCCAGATTCGTCAAGAAATATGTATTGATTCATGAGGAAATTATAGCAAACATTGAGGCTAAATTTTTACGACGTAATCAAGTTACGGATTTAGTCTTGAGCCGCTGTCTATTAGCTCTCTAATTTGGCGGGCAATCTTGCTCTTGAATTTGAATCTTTTTATGGTTGCCATTATATAATTGACTTCTTTTATATCAAGAAGCCAAGTGAAAAATAGGTATGCTCCGAATCCCGCGCTTGACGCGATACCTGTTAAGAAAAATAAATTAATGGTTTTTGTAGTATCAAAGACTAACTGGTCTAGTAGTTTTATAGGAATGTAAAGCGCGACTCCGGTAACAAAGGCGGCAACTACAATTTTTAACGCTCCGACAAATAATTCTAATTTGGGAAGATTTATTTTTCTATCAAGCGCTAGAAGCATTAAGACAAAACCTGTAATATTTCCTATCGAAAACGCCAGTGCCAGATAATAAATCGGTAGTTTTTGGTACAAAATAAAATAGATTGAGAGCAGGATGTTTATAATTACTGCAAAAAGGGTAATTATAAAAGGAGTTTTAGTATCTTGTAGCGCATAAAAAGCACGTGATATTAAAAGCATTCCGGCCTGAACACTTATAGAAAAACTCAGCATGGCAAGGGTGTATCCTGTTGTAAGCGTTGCCTCCCAGTCAAATCTTCCCGAACCGTAAAAAAGCCTCACAAGAGGTATGCGAAGTACGATAAAAAGCGCGCTTATGGGTAAAGTTAAGTACAGTATTTGATTAAATGACATTCTAAATACATTTCTAAATTCGTCCATATTATTTTTTACTTTTGAAAGAGTCGGAAAGCTGGCCTGTGCGATTGACTGTCCGAAAAGAAAGACTGGCGCTGCCATAAGAGTCATTGCCAAATCAAAAATTACAATGCTTCTTGCAGAAATTATTGACGCAAAAAATACATTTGAAGTTATCGCAATTTGCGTAACGCCTATTGTTAAAGAGCGCGGTATCATAAGAGAAATCACTTTACTAACGCCGTTTTTCATAGTCAGCCTAAAACGGGGAATATATCCGTTTGAAATAACAGACGGGAGCTGGGCGAGGACGAAAAATACGGCGCCGATAACTACACCTATTGCCGCGCCGTAAATTCCAAACCTAGGCACAAATAGATAGACTCCTAAAATGATTCCAATATTATAAAGTGCGTTTGCTATCCCCGGAATAAGAAAATAATGAAATGACTGGAGCATAGCCGTAAACACCGTTCCAAAAAGGAAGAGAAACTGCGAGAGTTGGATTATCCGCATTAAATTTGCAAGTAATTCTATTTGGCTGCTATCAAATTCAGGCGCTATAAGGCGCGCAAGCGTATTTGCAAAGATTAATACAAAGATGGTTATTCCTGAAAAAATTATCAGACCGAGCGTAGTTATAGCCGAGGCGAAATCAAACGCGTCTTTTTTGCTGTCTTTTGCCAAATGCTCTGAAAAAATAGGTATAAATGAAGATGAAAGGGCTCCCACGATAATTATTTGGAATAGTAAATCGGGAATCCTAAATGACGCAAAAAATACCCCTAAATCACTTGAGGCACCGAAATAGGAGGCGAAAAGACGGTATTTTAAAATCCCAAGTATCTGAGACATGGCGGTTGTCACGATAATAAGAAAAGCTGCAGTGAAAATATTTGACTGTTTTGAGGTAACAACAGATAAACCTTTTTGGACGAAATTCTTTACCATAACGGCAATATTTAATTGTTTTTTCTAGTATAGCATGGTAAAATGCCCATGCCCAGATAGAAATAACAACAATCTGTTTAGGTAAAACTTATGCCGGTAATAAAATCTGCTATTAAAAAGCTAAGGCAGGACAAAAAAAGAACTGCTGTAAATAAAAAAATAATACAACAACTCAATTCTGCTATTAAAGGAGTTAAAAAATCAAAAAAGGTTTCCATTAGCGAGGCTTATTCAAAAATAGATAAAGCATCTAAAAAAGGGCTTATTCACTCAAATAAAGCAGCGCGCTTAAAATCCCAAATGTCAAAACTTATAAAGCCTGCTGCAAAAAAGTCTGCTGTAAAAAAACCTTCTAAAACTGCGGCTAAAACTAAGATTACACGCAAGACAAAAAAAGTTAAATAGACCCTTTTATTTCCCTCATTCTTCTTTGACTTTAGCATTAAAACTCAGTAAGCTGAGATGGTGGGAGAAAAGAACAAAATTTCCATAAATCTATCTTCAAGGAAAAATTTTTCCGTTGGAAATGTATTTTACAAATGGGCGTTCCAAGCAGGCCGCGCTATAGTTGTTCTAATTGAATTGGTTGCGCTTGGCGCATTAGGATACCGTTTTTTAGTGGATGGGCAAATCGTTGACCTTCATGACAAAATTAAAAAACAGGCAAGCCTTGTTCAATTCCAAAGAGAAGACGAGGTAACCTACAGAGGTATTCAGGAAAGGCTAAAAAACATTAAAGCTGTAACTGAGGAAACCGAAGGGAAAATTCAGGTCATGAATGATATTTTGTCGTCAATTAATAAAGGCGAATTTACAGAAACAGATCTTTCTGTCAACAGAAATTCTATCTCTTTTTCCGGAAGCACAATATCTATCTTTACTCTTGAAAATTTTATTAACCGCATGCAAACGTTTCCTCAAGTAATCTCGATTGTAATTGACGAAGTAAATACGTCAAGCACCGGCATTAAATTCAGTACTAGAATAACCCTAGCCGAATCACAAATTGCAATATGAAAGAACGGATTATCTCAGAAATACTAAAAATCAAAAGGGAATTTTATGACACCTTGAAAAAGCAGGGGGAACAAAAAATTATTGCCTACCTTTATATAATTTTTAGCCTAATTGCTATTACTATTTTTGGCTTATTTGCAATTAGACCTACTCTTTCAACAATCTCGGAACTGCAAAAAGAGAAGAAGGATAGCGAGTTCACACTTGAACAGCTGGAGATTAAAAATCAGGCCCTCCAGAAATTAAGCGCTGAGTATCGACTGCTTGAGCCGAAGCTCGACTCTGTCTATCTCGCTATACCAAAATCCTCTCAAATTCCCGACTTAGCAAGAAAATTTGAGGTGGTCGCAAACGGAAATAATTTATTTATTGAAGCTTTGACTACTGGTCCGATTGAGATTTTTCCTGCCGTAAAGAGCAATCCCCCATTATTTTCTTACAATATAACAATTACCGTCATCGGAAACAATACTGATATAAATTCCTTCATACAAGATATTGTTAACATCGATAGAATGTTAAGTATTGATAGAATTTCATCCGGCAAGGCTGAACGCAATCAATACACAGCAACCCTTACCGGAAGAGCGTTTTTCTTTAAGGAGTAATTTATGTTAAAACATCTTATATTTCTTTTTGGATTCAGTACTTTTGTAGTAATTGTCTGGATAACAACAAGCATTTACCATAATTCTGTTACTTCTAAAATTACGCCTGCGAATCAGCAAAAAATTATACCCATAAATGCTGTATTTGATACCGAAACCCTCGACCTGCTGGAAAAACGGGAAAAAATACGAGTTAATCTATCCGAAAGAGCGTCTGTAATTGAAGAAGCGGTTAATGCTGAAATTGCGGAAAGCTCTACCGAAAGCGCCATTATTGAGGAAAGCTTAATTACTCCATAGTTATATGAAAGCACAACTGCAAAAGAAAAATTTGGGAATTATTGCAGGCATTATTTTTATAATTATTATTGGAATAACTATTACTCTAATACAGCAAGGAGTGCTTATCTTAACCCGCGCCCGCCCAACAACAATTCCTGAAAGGGTCCAGGTAACAAATGTTAGCGATACGTCTTTTACGATTGTATTTACGACAGGTGTAAAAACTACTGGAGCGATTATGCTCCCCGAAGGGGATATTTCAAATACAATTATTCTTGACGATAGAGACAAAGCTTCCGGCATACAAAATGAATATTTTTCGCATCATATTACTGTTCCTAATTTAAAACCGCAGGAAACCTATACATTTACAATTATTTCTAACGGGGAGAAATACGAAAATGCCGCGGAATATAAAGTTACCACAGGAACTTCAATAACTACTCCGCCGCCTGCACAAAATCCCTTATACGGAAATCTTCTCCTGCCCGACGGGAGTCAGGCTTCCGATACAATTGTAATTGCAAAAACTGAAAACAGCCAGTCGATTTCTGCTGTTAGCGACAAAAGCGGAAAATACATAATTCCTACAAATTCTTTAAGAAATAATTTACTTACTGGCTATCTTGTTCTCGAACCCGATTCGCAAATCTTTATTACCTCCTTTAGAGAAAATTATCAAGCAAAGATTGCAACAAACTTTCAAATCGCACAAAATCTCCCGCCTGCAACTCTTAATCAAAATTATTCTTTTTCGCCGGACGAAGGAGCTGGTTTGGAAAGACCTTCTGAAGGATTCGAATCAATTGAAGAACCCAGCGCCTCAACAACCAGACCGAGTGTCACTTCTCCTCGGGAAAATCAGTCTTTTGTAGATCAAAAGCCTACTTTTAGCGGAACTGGAGGCGCGAATGAAACTGTTAAAATTTTAATACCTTCTCAAAATCTCGCAGACACTACCAGGATTTCCTCTCAAGGAAGGTGGACTTATCGTCCTGAAAATAATTTTTCTCAGGGAGAACATGCTGTAACTTTTGAAATTCCCGACGCGTCAAGAATAGTTAGTAAAATAGTTCGTAATTTTTCTATATTTCCACTAGGATCTCAAATCGCGGAAAGCGCGACGCCATCTGCAACTCCTGCATTTACGCCAACCCCGACTGAGTCGGGGCCAACTCCTACACAAGGTACCGCTTCGCCGACTCCAACTCTAGAGCCAACTCCTGAAACTACATCTGCTCCTACAGCCACCCTGCAACCGACAAATATTCCAACGAGCACTCCTCTTCCTCCCATTGAGAAGCCGGGGGACGTATCGTCTACTGCGATAATGGGAATATTTTCAATAATCTTAATAGTTGCGGGCGCGGCAATTTTCTTCGCGCTATAAACAATACTTCTCTTTTAGTCTTTGAAGTAAAATGCTAGAATGGCTAGATAATAGAGCATGTAATAAATATTGTCTTTAAAAAGTAAACAATATAACAGTTTAGCAATTTATATACTATGAAAGTAGGCATTATCGGCGCGGGGTTCACAGGCCTTGTTGCGGCATACTATTTATCAAAAAAAGGTCACACCGTTAGTGTTTTTGAGAGAGACGAAAAACCCGGAGGCCTTGCTGTAGGATATAGGGAGTTGGGCTGGAATTGGACTCTTGAGGCTCACTACCACCATTGGTTTACAAATGACAAAAGCGTTTTAACTTTGGCAAAAGAAATAAACCACAAAGTAATAACCAAACGACCGAAAACTTCCTCATTTGTCGATGGGAATATTTATCAACTGGATTCTCCTCTTTCTTTAATTAAATTTCCAAAGTTAAACATTTTGAATAGATTTAGAATGGGCGCTTCTTTAGCATTTCTTCGGTACAATCCTTTTTGGAAACCATTGGAAAATTTTTACGCACAACCATTCTTAGAAAAAAGCATGGGGAAAACCGCCTACAAAAAACTTTGGGAACCACTGATGATAAATAAGCTTGGAAAATACGCAGATGAAGTTTCCCTCGCATGGTTCTGGGCAAGAGTTTACAAAAGAACCCCAGGTCTTTCCTATCCTGAAGGGGGTTTTTTAGAATTTGCCAAACACTTAGAACGAGAAATTAAAAAACGCGGAGGAAAGTTTCACTACAATACTGAAGTAAAAGAACTCAAAAGTCAAAAGTCAAAAGTCAAAATTACAATTCAAAATTCAAAAGTTGAAGAACATAACTTTGATAAGGTTATCGTAACTTTACCTACCATGCTTTTTTTTAAAATAGCCGATCTTCCAAAATCGTATACAAATAAATACTCAAATCTAAAAAATATCGGAGCTGTAAATCTAGTTCTAAGACTTAAAAAGCCATTCCTAACAGATGGGACTTACTGGTTAAATGTGTGCGATAAAAATTCTCCTATTCTTGCAATTGTCGAACACACAAATTTTATGGATAAAAAATATTACAATAATGAGCACCTTGTTTATTTAGGAAATTATATGGAAACAAGTGATAAACGTTTTAAAATGTCAAAGGAAGAATTACTCAAACTCTACAACCCATGGCTAAAAAAGATTAACCCCAACTTTCAACTTTCAATTCTCAACTCTCAACTCTTCCATGCTCCTTTCGCTCAACCCATCATCCCACTTCACTATTCAAAAAAAATTCCATCTTTTAAAACTCCTCTTAAAAATGTTTATCTTGCCAACATTCAGCAAGTTTACCCTTGGGACAGAGGAACTAATTATGCAGTAGAGCTAGGTAAGAAAGCAGCGCAAAAGATTGAAAAATTGACCTAATTGGTCTAATTAACCTAATTTCTAATGAATAACCAAGTACTTAATTCACAATTAGACATTCTTGAATTGAGATTTTATTAGGTTGCTTAGAAATTAGAGTAATTAGAAATTTATGAAATTAAACCTAAAACTAAACAATATTTTTATAACAGCTTTTCTCTTACCAATTACTATTGGAGTTTTCCTGCGTTTCTATAATCTCAACTGGGGAGCGCCTTACTATTTCCATCCTGATGAAAGAAATATTGCATCAAGTGTTACTCGTCTAGAATTTCCTGAAAATCTAAATCCTGAGTTCTTTGCTTATGGAACTCTTCCCATTTACTCAATCTACGGAATCGGGCTTTTCCAAAATTTTATTTCCTCCATGGCAACCGAGCAAAGTTTTTCCTTATCTGTCTCTTTCGAACAGGCGATAATAATATCCAGAATAATCTCTGCAATATTTTCATCACTTCTTATATTATTAATTGCTTACTCTCTAAGAAAAAAATTGGGCGTCTGGTACTCCTTGCTGGGATTGAGTCTAGCAGCGTTTAATGTGGGATTTATACAATACGCCCATTTCGGAACTTTTGAAATCTGGCTTGCATTTCTATTCTTCTTACTCTATATGAGTTTACTGGAATATATTAAAAATAAAAAATTATTCCAGCTTGTTTTAAGCGGAGTATTACTAGGACTTTTAATCGCTGTAAAAATTTCTTCAATCATCATTCTACCGATAATTCTTATAATTATTTTTTGGAGGGAATATAAATTGTCAGCTAAGAAAAGCGTTCTTGCCACCCTAAAGAAAAATTTACTTTTATCAGTATTCTTGCTGTTTATATCCGGTTTTGTAGTCTTTATAACATTTCCCTATTTATTCTTTGATATAAATTCTTTTCTACAGAGCATGGGATACGAATCGGGAGTCGCGCTTGGAACTATAGCCGTTTTTTATACGGGGGGATTTGCAGAAACAGTGTCTATCGTTTACCAACTAGGCTTTGTCTATCCGTTTTTGGTAAACCCTGTCATTCTCATCTTTTTCTTACTTTTCCTACCCTCTATGTTATTGTATATAAGAAAAACTCACAACAAACTTGTAATCTTTATTCTTATTTTTTCCCTGGCAATTTTCATATCGCAAGCATTCCTTTATGTAAAATGGACCAGATACTACGTGCCCACAATTCCTTTTATAATAATTGCTACTATTTATGGTTTTAAAATTTTTATTGAAGGGATAAAGCACAAAAAATTAAAGACGCCAATTGCCTTAATAATCGTTGTCCTGCTTATTTCCTCTTCTATAATTTATTCTCTTTCCTACTTTTTTACTGTAACAGACAAGCCATTCACAACTGTTACAGCATCGGCTTTTGCGGAAAGTACTATCCCAAAGAATGCAAAAATAATTTCCGAAATATACGACTTAGGAATTATACCTTTTAATAAGAATTTCAAAAATATCACGCTGTTTGATTTTTACGCGCTTGACGATAGGTGGAATAGGGAAAGCAAGCGTGAAGAATTAGATAATTTAATTGAGAATTCCGATTATCTAATTCTTCCGAGTCAAAGAATTCTAAGAAATAGAATGCTCTACCCTGATAAATTCCCTGAGGGCAATGCGTTTTATAGCAATTTGCAAACTGATAAATTCGAACTTATCTATGAAACTCCTTGCGATTTATTTTGTAAAATTTTATATGTTGGAGATCCGATTTTTAACATAGAGGAGACTGCAAATGTTTTCGACAGGCCATTTGTTATGATTTTTAAGATCAATAAATGAAAAAGGGGAAATTATTTTTACTGCTGATTATTTTAGCGGGATTTTTTTTAAGGACATTTAATATCAACTGGGATAATGGCTATGTATTTCATCCTGACGAGCGCGCAATTATTATGTTTACGATTCCTCTTGAAATACCTAAAAGTTTTAGCGAATTTATAAGCCCGCAAAGTTCTCTTAACCCTAATTTTTTTGCGTATGGAAATTTCCCGGTTTATCTTCTAAAAATTGCAAGCGACACTTCGTCGATAATAAATCCGTTATTCTCTCAATATGGAGGAATGCATATTGTAGGAAGATTAATAAATGCATTCTTTGATACCTCAACTATTTTAGTTCTATTTCTACTAACAAGACGTTTATTTAATGCCAAAACCGGACTCATCGCTGCTTTTTTCTATTCAATATCAGTCTTTCCCATACAGAATTCGCACTTTTTCACAGTCGACATACCTCTTACTTTTTTTACACTGCTTTCTTTGTATTTTCTCGATCTCTATATAGAAAAGCCCTCGCTTAAACATGCTGTTTTTACAGGAATTGCTTTTGGGCTGTCAATTGCAACAAAAATAAGCATTCTCCCTCTTATTTTCGTTATTGCCTTCGGTTTTCTTATCGCGCGTTTAAAAATAAAAAGGCAATTCTCCCTAAGTTTATTTTTGACTAGGGGATTTTATTCTCTGTCATTTTTTTTCACTGCTGTTTTCATTTTTTTTATTACACAACCCTATACGTTTATAGATTTTAATAACTTTTTCAGCCAAATCTCTCTGCAATCAAAGATGTCATCCGATCCTTATTTATTTCCGTATACTCTCCAATACGTCGGAAAAATTCCTATTATCCACGAGTTGACAAATATTGCTCTTTGGGGGTTAGGGATTCCATTAAGCATCTTTGCATTTATTGGAACAATATTTCTAACAGCTTTTACAATTAAGCACTATAGGAAGTCTTATAGAATAATACCTCTTGTTTTTTTCTTCTGGCTGTATTTTTTACTTGTTTCAAATTATGCAGTCGGATTCATGCGCTATCTACTTCCGATTTATCCCTTGTTTGCACTATTCTCTGCAGTTTTTTGTGTTAATTTATTATTCCCAATTATCATTAAGGCTTTCCATCTGGATGCAAAACCGGTGATAAAAAAAATTCTTCTAATAATTTTTGTTTTAATATCCTCCATATGGACATTGTCTTTTTTGAGTATTTACACTAGACCAAATACCAGAATTTCTGCATCCGACTGGATACACGAAAATATTTTACCCGGCAAGACTTTAGCGGTAGAACATTGGGATGATGGTCTACCAGTATACGATGCGCATAAATATAAAATATTATCTTTTCCTCTCTATGACCCAGATACTGAATTTAAACGGCAAGGCATCGATCAGCAGCTTAAAACAGCCGACTATATAATTATTGCTTCAAATCGTCTTTATATTCCGCTTCAAAAGCTTACAAATTGTAAAGTGTTACCTGAAAATAGGTGCTATCCAAGAACTGCAGAGTATTACAAAAAACTTTTTTCAGAAAAATTAGGATTTAAAAAGGTGGCAGAGTTTTATTCTTATCCGACAATTCCATTTACAAACATAATAATAAATGACCAATCAGCAGACGAATCTTTTACCGTATACGACCACCCGAAAGTGATGATTTTTCAGAGGAAATAAACAATGTAAATCCTCAAAGGCTGAAAGGTTCCCGATTTCTAAAAAGATATTCTTTGAGCAAAGTACCAAGCACGAAGTCGAGGAATTTTCGACATGCTCGAACAATAATACACCTTGGAACAACTTTATAGTCGAGGATTCATGTCTCAGGTAGCGAATTAAATTATATATCGATATATAATTTTTTGTCTTGCATTACAAGAAAAAAGGGCTCAGTTACACACTGCATTGTAGTATACTATAGTAATTATCAACAAAAAAAATATCAAATATTCCACAATTTAAAACTAAAGGGGAGGAGGCAAAATTTTTTGAAACGCATAGCATCGCGGATTTTCAAGAAGAATTAAAACCTATCAGGGTTCGCTTTGCAAAAAATCTTTCCGAGGGAATTCATGTACGGCTTGACCCTAGCACGCTTGAGACTTTAAGACAAAAAGCACATAAAAAGGGCATTGGTTCAACTACTTTAGTCAGGATGTGGATTCGTGAACGGTTGCAAATGGTGTAAGGCATTAGGACTAACCAATTTGTATACTAACAAGATATGCAAATAAAACAGCTTTTGCGGTTTATCCACGCGCACAGACAGATACAGCGATTTACTTCTCTTAATCCTCGCGGCAGTTCCAAGCGTCAAAAACAGCTATTTGCAGTCACCCCCTATATATATCTCAGAATTCTCACTTCCATTTCGAAACTTATCATCAAGTTATTTACCCCAACGGCAGTGTTGCTTTTGAAATAGATGAAATTGTAGAATAATCTCTATGGCAAAGACCATTCTTATAACCGGCGGGACGGGATTTTTAGGAGTTCATCTAGCGCGATTTTTTCTTAAGAAAAATTATAAGGTCGTACTTCTCGACACTGCAGAGCTTACAGCTGACGATATCCGCAAAAAAGTAACTATCATAAATTGTGACATTCGTGATAGAAAGAGCGTCAATGATTTTTTTAGCAAATCAAAACCAGACTATGTTGTTCATGCTGCGGCAGCCCTCCCAATTCACAATGACCGTGATTATATTTTTTCTGTGAATGTTAATGGCACTAAAAATATTTTGGAAGCAAGTCTTAAAAATAAAGTTAGGAGGTTAATCTTTATCTCAACGACCGCAATGTATGGCGTACCCGACGATTTACCCGAGAAAGAAACGAGTAGACTTAAACCGATAGGTTTTTACGGAGAATCAAAGGCTCTGGGCGAAAAGCTCTGCCTACAATATGCGAAAAAAGGTCTATCGGTAAACATTATTCGTCCCAAAACTTTTCTTGGACCGGAACGTCTGGGAGTATTTACGATTTGGTTCGAGGCGATTTATAACAATAAACCGGTATTTATTTTGGGGAATGGAAATAATTTATATCAGCTTTTAGAGGTTCTTGATTTATGCACTCTTATCGAACAAACTCTAAATGCAAAAATAGATGGCGAAATCTTTAACGCCGGTACTGATAAGTTTGGGACTTGGAGAGATAACCTAACCGCTCTTATAAAGCACGCAAAGTCGAAATCTAAAATCATTGGTCTTCCGGTTCTTCCGTCTCAGATTGCGCTTGCGACCCTTGAAAAACTCCATATGTCGCCAATTGTTGCTTGGCATTATAAAACTTTTCCTGTTAATTCCTATGTTTCTATTGAAAAGGCACAGAAAAAATTAGGGTTTAAATCCACTAAATCAAATGAGGAAATACTTATCGAAAGCTACGACTGGTTTAAATTGCATAGAAAGGAATTTTTGGGACGCGAGGGCAAAACTCATAGAACTATTTGGAATTTTAAAATTCTTGATATCATTACTAAATGGCTATAGAAAACTCAAAGAAAAAAATTGGTTTTGATTTTGACAAAGTCTTCGTTAGCTACCCGCCTGTAATCCCAGATATTCTTATTGATTATTTATATAAAGGCAATATCGTATTAAAAAAGGGCAATGATTTTAATAATCTGAAATATCGAATGCCTGGATTTTTAGAACAACAATTACGTATTTTTTCACACAATCATATATTTCGGCCACCGCTAAAGAATAACATTAAGGCGCTAAGAAAGCTCAGAAAAAATTCGGACCACAAACTCTATCTTATATCAAGCCGGTTTGGATTTTTGAAGGACCAAACAAACGCATGGCTTGATAGACAAAAGCTTAGGAAGGATTTTGATGGAATACATTTTAATTTTGAAAATAAACAGCCGCATATTTTTAAAGAAAATGTAATTAAAAAACTTCAAATCACACATTACGTGGATGACGATTTAGATCTTCTTGTTTATCTCTCAAAAAAAATGCCCGAAAATAATTTTTTCTGGATTACTGATAAAAAAAATCACTCTTATAAAAACCCCAAAAAAAATATTATTATTATTAAAAGCATAAAAAATCTATTTGCCAAGTATTTATAGCATGTATTTTTTTGATTTAGGTTTGGTTTTTAAATTCTGGTTAGTTCTTTTATTAATAGGAACATTATTCTTACCGATAACAACAAGAATTTTCGGTAGTTTTTTTGACAAGGGATACATTTTTTCAAAAATTCTAGGAGTAGTTTTTATTTCCTACGTATTATTTGTATTAGGAATTATAAAAATTCTGCCTTTTACTTCAATTTCGGTACTGCTTTTAATTATTGTCTATGTCTTAATATTAATTTTCGTTTTTAGAATAAAGCTGAAACTTCCTTCTAGGAATTTGAGAAGAATTTGGGTAGCTGAAGAAGCTTTCTTTTTTATAGCATTTTTATTCTGGTCATACATAAAAGGATTTCAGCCGGACATTAACGGTCTTGAAAAATTTATGGATTTCGGATTCATAAACTCTATTTTAAGAAGCACTTATTTCCCGCCTATTGATATGTGGTTTCCGCCTGAGAGTATAAATTATTATTATTTCGGACATTTACAAACTGCTCTTCTTACCAAGATTTCCGGAATAGAACCCTACATTTCATATAACTTAATGCTCGCATCAATTTTTGGGCTTACTATAGTTTCTGCCTTTTCTTTAGTTTTTTCATTGTCAAAAGATATTTTTAAAAAAAATTATCCAAGCATTATAGCGGGGCTTCTTGCGGGATTTTTAACCGCGCTGGGAGGAAATCTTCACATGATTTACGCATTTTTTGAAGGATATAATGGAGAAAATCCTGTTCCCTTCTGGAAATTAAAATTGCTGCCTCTGGAGCAATTCGGAAGTAATTATTGGTATCCCAACGCAACGCGTTTTATTCAAAACACCATTCACGAATTTCCATCATATTCTTTTGTAGTATCGGATTTACACGGACACGTACTCGATATTCCCGCGGTGCTTTTGACAATTGCCCTGCTTTATATTGTTCTTAAACAAAAAACATTTTCCTACAAAAAGATTTTTCTCGTATCTTTTTTACCCGCAATAATGTATATGACTAACGCTTGGGACGGGGTTATATATTCCGGCCTGATTATTATTTTAATAATTATTAAAAATTTAAATCTGTTAAAAAACAAAAAAAATAAATTCTTAAATTTTAAAAAAATATCAAATTTAAAACCATTTATTGCAAAAACCTTTATAGGAATAGCTGTTCTTATAATCGGTTTTTTCATTTTTACACTTCCTTTCAACAGCTTTTTTAAACCGTTTGCTTCTGGAGTTGGGGTTGTTTGCCCTCCGCAATTTCTGGAAGGAAAAACCATAGGCCCTTTTCTATTTGAAGAAAACCACTGCCAAAGATCACCTCTGTATCAGCTGGCAATCCTCTGGGGGTTTTTCTATATAGTATATTTAACATTTATTGTCTTTTTATTAAAAAGAGGGAGAAAAATTGTTACTGAAAAATCCGTTTTATTTGCAACTATTCTTTTCTTCTACGCGTCCCTGCTTATACTGCTGCCCGAATTTTTATACGCAAAAGATATTTATCCGGCGCACTACAGAGCAAACACTATGTTTAAGCTGGGATATCAAGCATATATCATGTTTTCAATAATAAGCGGATTTGCAATTATCGCGCTTATAAAATACTGGAATAAAATTCTCATGCTCCTGCTTTTTACGCCTCTTGTCACACTAATTATGCTATATCCTTATTTTTCAGTCAGGTCTTACTTTGGAGAAATAAAACCCGAACTGTACCGAGGATTAAACGGGATTTCGTATCTACTATCACGCCATCCCGATGACTATAAAGCTATTCTCTGGATAAATAAAAACATAAAGGGTCAGCCGATTATAGTTGAGGCGCAAGGGGATTCGTACACTGACTATGCACGAATATCCGCAAATACAGGGCTTCCGACAGTTTTGGGCTGGACTGTGCATGAATGGCTGTGGAGAGGAGACTATTCTGTTCCCGCCGGAAGAATTGACGACGTAAGAGCAATTTACGAAGACAGTCTTGAAACGACTAGACTTTTGCTTAAAAAATATAACGTATCATATGTCGTTGTGGGGAATCTTGAAAGAGAGAAGTATCCGAATATAAATGAAGAAAAATTTGAAAATCTTGGTACTCCAATTTTTAGGGAAGAAAATACAGTTATTTATCAGATTCGTCAATAATAGATGGCGACACAGCAGGTGTTGGTGTGGCAAGCCCGTTCTTAGTAACTATACAAAGCCCACCCATACTTATACACTTAGCGTATTCATGAATTTCACTGTAGTCACTAATGCCTTTCCTCGGCACTAAGACCCATTGAAAATTTACATCCGAATTTATAGGCGGATTAATTAAAAGTCCGGGCCTATCCTGTATATCGTCTCCGCTGTCGATTACAAAACTTCTTATCGTTCCTGTCTGAAGCTTTTTGGCAAGCTTTATAAAATCGTCCATCTTATCCACCTGAATATTTGTATCTATATTACCCTGTATTATGTTATAAATCCCTATGACTTTAATAGGGTTGAGAAGAATTTCTAAAGAGAGTGTTTTATTTTTTACCGCCTCAATTACTCTTTGCTGGCGACGTGAGCGTGCAAAATCGCTTCCCTCTCCGCTTGTCCCGTGACGCGATCTGACGTAGGAAAGAGCAGTTTTTCCGTCCATAATTTGCCTCCCTTTTTCAAATTTTACCGTCTGATATCTGCAGGGAAAAGCCTCTAACTGTGAAGACGCGGTAGACAAAAGCTCAAGATCTTCCTCGCTATGTCCGCAAAGATCATCTTCTTTTCCTGAGATTGGATATTCGCTATCCTCAAAGCTTCTTTCCACATCAACCTCTATTCCTCCCAAATGATCTATTAGACTAACAAAGCCTTTAAAATCTATTACCAAAACGTAGTCAATTTTACTTCCTACCACTTCCGCAACCGCGTCCCTAATTTTTTCTATCCCTTTATCTTCCTTTTTGCCGAAAGTGTAAATAGCATTAATTTTGCTTTTGCTACTTCCCACCCATAGATCCCGAGGTATAGAAATTAAGTCTGCCCTTTTGTCTTTGGTCGAGATATTTGCGTAAATAATCGTATCTGTTAAATCGGGTCCCTCGTGCTTTTCCCCACCTATTCCTAAAATAAGCATTGAAAAATCCTCGTCTTTTACAGCAAGATTTATAGCCTTATCAATTGTTACTCCAAACAAGAAATTTCCAATCTGACCTAATTGTATTCTAAAAATTCCTATTAAAATCAGTACAACTATTCCACTCAGCAGATAATACTTGTACTTTTTATAATCAAATTTTTTTTCTAACGGTTTTATTTCTACCATTGGGAAAGAAGAGATATAAATGAATTTATCTCAAGACTAGCCCCGCCTACCAGAAGCCCTGAACACGAATCTATGTGAATAAAATTTCTGACATTTTCCGTTTCGACACTTCCTCCATATAGAACTTTTCCGCTGAATTTTTCTTTCAGTTCTGAGAAAACTTTTTCTATATGGAAAGGGTCATCAGGCTTTCCGGTACCTATAGCAGTCGGCGGTTCGTACGCGACATATTCTACTCGGTTTGGAATCTTCTGCCCTTCGTTTTGTATGCAAAAAACAACTTCTAGATTAGAATCTCCCGCCTGCTTTACTTTTCCATTGAAAAAAGCGTCATCTTCTCTAAAATGCTCTCTTCTCTCAGAATGTCCGATTATAACCATTTCACAAAACTCAGATATTTGTTTTGCGTTTACCGCTCCGGTGTATGCTCCTTCCGGAAATTGCGAAACATCCTGCGCTGCAAGTTTAATTGGCAAATTATACTTTTCTATAAAATTCCTGCAAGTCTCTAAGAGTTGGAATGAGGGCGCGATTACAATCTCTTTGTTTTCAAAGGAAAGCCTCAAAATGTTTTCTGAGAATGTTTTAAGAAATTCTTCCGCTTCTTTTTTAGTCTTGTAGGATTTCCAGTTAGCAATAATTGTTTTTTTATCCATAAAAATGGCAATATGTACGTTATAATTAGATAGTATATCAGCTAACAATGGACATTCTCAATAAATCCGGCACATCCAATTCGAAAAATGCTAAGACAGCATATAAAGCTTATGATGCGCTGGATAAGCTAAATAGTGAGCAGAAAGAGGCCGTTTTGAATACAGAAGGCCCTATGATAATTTTAGCCGGTGCCGGAAGCGGCAAGACCAGAGTTCTGATTCATAAGGTTTTGTATCTTATTAACGAAGAAAAGTGCAGGGCTGATGAAATTTTAATGGTTACATTCTCAAATAAAGCAGCCGGCGAGATGAAAGGCAGGATAGAAAAATATCTTAATTCCGATAATCTTCCAACGGTAAGCACTTTTCACTCTTTATGCGCAAGAATTTTAAGGCGCCACGGAGTAAATATCGGGATAGATCATAATTTTGTAATTTACGACACACAGGACCAGCTTTCGACAGTAAAAGAGTGTGTTAGTCTACTGGATTTAGATCCGAAACAAGCCCGCCCAAAAGCGGTTTTAGAAATTATATCTTCCGCAAAAAATCAGATGATAGATGAGAAGACCTATAAAGAGTACGCTAAAGGTTATTTTCAGGAAATGGTAGCAAGTATTTATCCTGTTTATCAGGGGATGCTAGAAGAGCATAATGCTCTCGACTTTGACGATTTGCTCTTAAAAACTCTTGAACTATTTAGGACGCACAAAAATTCTCTTGAATATTATCAAAATAAATTCCGCTATATTTTAGTAGACGAGTACCAGGACACAAATCACGCGCAATACGAGCTGACTAAATATTTGTCCCAAAAAAATAAAAATATCTGCATAGTAGGAGATTTTTCTCAAAGTATCTATTCATTCAGAGGCGCAGACTTTAGGAACCTTGAAAAATTTAAAAGAGATTTTCCGGACAGCAAAGCTTTTAATCTCTCCCAAAATTACCGCTCGACTCAAAGTATTTTAAACGCGGCCTATTCTGTTATTTCAAATAATTCTCTCCACCCAATTCTCAAACTATGGACAGACAATGAATCGGTTTCCGATTTAGTAATTCACGAGGCAGACGATCAGCATAGAGAAGCGGAATTTATTATAGAAAAAGTAAAAAAACTTATGAACAATGACCCTTCACTAACTCTTTCCGATATCGCGGTACTTTACAGAATGAACGCCCAGTCAAGAACTCTTGAGGAAATTTTACTGCATCATAGTATTCCGTACAAATTAATCGGCGGAGTCAGATTTTATGACAGGCGCGAAGTAAAAGACGTTTTGTCCTACCTTTCATATCTTTCAAACGCAAAAGATAAAATTGCAAAAAAGAGACTTGAAAAATTGGGGAAAAGAAGATTTAAAGACTTTGAGGAGTATAAAAAAGATTTTGACGAGAAAAACTATATCGAAAATAAATCCACCATCGAAATTCTTGACGGAGTTTTAAAGAAAACAAAATATCTTGAAAAGTATGATGAAAAAGATACGGAAGACATGGGAAGACTTGAAAATATTAAAGAGTTAAGGTCTGTTGCGATAGAATTCCCAGAACTCATTCAATTTCTTGAAAATGTTTCCCTCGTAGAACAGGAATATCTGCCGGACCAAACTATGGAATTTCCGGATGATGCCATAACACTTATGACCATGCACGCGGCAAAAGGACTCGAGTTTCGTGTGGTATTTATGGTGGGAATGGAAGAAGGAATTTTTCCTCACAGCCAGTCACTTTTTAGTATCGCAGACGTTGAGGAGGAAAGAAGGCTTTGCTATGTAGGAATAACAAGAGCTAAAGAACATATTTATTTTACTTTTGCGCGCGAAAGAACTATCTTCGGGCAAAGGGCAAACAGCACTCCGTCAAGATTTATTTTCGAACTCCCTGAAGAGATTAGAGAACTAAATGGAATAGCCTATGATGCCGGCGCGCCGGACTTTCTATGATATATAAAATATGCAAATTTAATTTTAAATATTCTATTTTTAATATGTGTTTTTAATATTTAATTTTTTATCTTTTATATGGCGACTTTTATTGACATACCTAAATCTAAAAAAGACGAGTACAACAAAGTGGTTAGTCATCCTCTCCAAAGTTACGAGTGGGGAGAATTTCGAGAAAAAACGGGGGTAAAGGTTATAAGACGCGGTTTGATTTCAAACAATAATCTTGCTAGTGGTGAGCGAAGCCGAATCATCGATGGGACTCGCCCTGAGCTTGTCGATGGGTTTACCCTAACACTTCATAGAACACCAAAAACAAACTTTAACATTGGGTATTTACCAAAAGGAAATCTGCCAACCGAAGAGCTCATTTCCGAGCTTAAAAAAATTGGAAAAGAAAATAACTGCATATTCATTCAACTCGAACCGAATGTCGAGAAGTATGAATCAGGAAGCATGAATCAAGGAAAAGTTAGAGAAGGGGTGACACAGGAGGGAGGGCTCCCGACAAGCGCGCATGTGAGCGAAGCGAACGAGCACTTTCGGGAAGGAAAACCTGTGGCAGGACCCCGAGCTATTGAGAATTTGGGGATTACTCCTTCTCATCATCCGCTCTTTACCAAATATACATTTGAAATAGATTTGACTAAAACAGAAGAAGAGCTTTTAAAAGAATTTGGCAGTAAAACTAGATACAATATCCGATTAGCTTCTAAAAAGGGGGTAAAAGTAGAAATAGATGATTCTGAAAAATCATTTGAGAAATATCTTGAATTAACCAATGAAACTACTAAAAGACAAAAATTCTATGCCCATACTCCTGACTATCACAAGAAGATGTGGTCTGTCCTTTACCAATCACCGATCACCAATCACCAATCACTTTCCGCTCATTTATTAGTAGCTAAATTTGAGAATGAAATTCTAACCACTTGGGTTTTATTTGTTTTTAAAGATACTCTCTACTATCCCTATGGTGCGTCCTCCGCAAAACACAGGAATTTAATGGCGTCAAATTTAGTTATGTGGGAGGCGATAAAATTCGGAAAAAAACTGGGTCTTAAAAAATTTGATCTGTGGGGGGCGCTCGGCCCCGATGCAGACGCGCGTGATCCGTGGTACGGATTTCATAAATTTAAAATGGGCTATAATCCACGACACGTAGAATTCGTGGGAAGTTATGATTTGGTGATTAATCAACAACTATATCATGTTTTTAAAATCATGGATAAGGTGAGATGGTTTTATTTAAAATTGAAAACAACTATTCGATAACAAGAAAATTCTTAAAATAAAAGAATAAAATTCCTCCCTCTGTTTCCATGTATCAATACATGGAAACAAGAAAGGGAGGTAAAATTAAAACGTAAAACTTTGAGAAATTCTTTCTATAATTTCCTGATTACCCTTCCTATAATTTCTTTTTTATTTATCCAGCCGACATTAAGACTATCACTTTTATTGTCCCCGGAAACATAAAATTTTCCGCTCAAAACCTCTTTAATTCGTTTTATCAGGGTTTTTTTACTATATTTAAACAAAATTATGTCGCCTTTTTTTGGACTGCCAAACAAATATGGAATAGAACTAACTAAGACTTTTTCATTAGGCTTAAGTAGGGGCATCATGCTATGACCGGAGATTTTAAATACCTTAAGAAGCATTTATTTGTGGGTGACTAGCTCTCCGCCTGTTGGATATCCTGAAGGAATTCGAATAGGCTCAAAGCCTTTTGACTTATAAAAAATTTCTGAAAATTCTTGCACGGCAGTAAGTAGCTTTTCTGCTGTCTTAACATCAACAGTTTGCCTTGCAGAAGACGCAAGCTTTAAAATTTTAAAAACTTTATCGTGTAAGTTTGGAGCGTCTTTCATGTTCTCCTCTTTAAAATAATCCCCCCAAATCACTCTAACTTCATGCTTTACGATTTCCGCGTGTTCTTCTTTCACCTTAGTAAGTCTTGCAATTTGAGAAATTATTTTTTTTCTCTCATCAAATGGAGGCTCCTTTGAAGAAGCTGAAACTTCGTCAATCATCTGCGTCATGCGCATTACAGTATGCGCGGCAATTTGAAGAGGTGTTGGATCGTAAATCCCGCACGGAATATCGCAGTGCGCTAAGGCTTTTTCTTCGGGTAAAATGCTAAACAATAAAGAGATGAGGCTCATTGTGTATAATACAATAGCAAAAAACTTCTATGGCGTCAATTGATTTAGAAAAAGTAACAGAGTATATCGTCTTTTGTCCACGCTGCGGAAAAAAATTAAACAGAACAAAAGTAAACCTTAGGGACTGCAAAAATTGCGGTCTTCATTTATATATAAATCCTGTAACGACCACCGGCGCTGTTTTAAGAAACGAGAAGGAAGAACTCTTACTGGTTAAAAGAAGTGTTGAACCAAATAAGGGCTGGTGGGATATTCCCGGAGGATTTGTCGATCTAAATGAAAATTTGGAAGACTCGCTCAGACGAGAACTTAAAGAGGAATTAAATGTAGAAGTTAAATATCTTAGATATTTAACTTCTAAGGTAGACATTTATAAATACCGCGACGTTTACTATCAAACTTTAGGAACAATTTTTGAGGGAAGTATTTCCAGCTCGGACAAACTTAAGGCGTCTGACGATATCTCAGGTTACGAATTTTTCAGAAAAGACAATTTCCCGGTAGCAAAACTCGCATTCAAAAGTTTGCAGGAATTTTTCAGGACTTATTTGGAATTGGACAGATAATATTTGCGTCTTCGCGCGCGCGCGATAGATTTTCTTTGTTTATCAAAACATCAACTAGCTCCGTATCCTTTTTCTCGAGAAGATCGCGGCACAGAACTATATCTTTTTCCACCAAATGCTGTTTTTCTTTGTCAGTCAGCGAGTTAAGAATCGTCACGGGATACATACTGGGCTTCTCGACAAAATCCTGTAAATTTCCTTCGTTCGGATAGTTCCACGCGATAGCCGGCATTCCTTTACACTGAGTATAAGAAATAGCGTCTTGCGTGAGTTTTGTATTTGTTATGAGCCAGACGTTATCTATGTCATTTTTCTGCTTTACGTCAAGAAATCTAGCGTAGGTGTACAGCGCAGTCTGAACATCGGTTTTGGTCGCGTGCGAATTATGGAATTTTGCCTCAACTATTTGTCTCGTTTTGTCTTTCATAATTAGTAAGTCAATCTCGTGCGTAACACAATCTCCCTGCATCATAACGCCCACTTCCACTGTATAACCCTCGTCTCTAAAAATTCTTGCTAAATACTGCTCGAAGGGGTAGCCTGTGGGACCAAGTTCGAATATAGACTGGCGAAGATTAAATCTTAATGATGATTTTCTATCCCTAGGCTCTAAAAATTCTAAAATGTGACGAAAGATTTCATCTGTTGAAATTTCGTTTCCCGTGACCTTCTCTCTAATATGCTTTACAACTTCCAGCTGGAGGTCTTCGGGAACTCCGACACGCCGCATGGAGTGGAGTACTTTTTCCTCAGAAAAAGGCTCACTCTCCCCATTTCTTTTAATAACATGAATGTCGGGCATTATATTAGTATAATGTATTAAGCAGGAAGTATAAAGAAGTTTTTATGGCTGACTAAATAGCTAAAGAAAATCCACAATTAAATATTGCTTCCGATTGTCCTATTATAACCTATCAAACTATCAACCTTAATAAAATCCCGCTTAATTCATTATAGTGCAATAGATTATATATCGATATATAATCTATAGGAACAGAGATCAATTATGCTTTAACTATAACTACACTCGACCCGCTGCGGCTTTGACTGAATACCGTGCAAGGGAGACCAGGAATTTTTTAAATTCTTCGTGCAATTTTTCTTTTCTGAGCTCTTTAATAGCAACTTTAAAACCGTTTCCCCGAGTTTGCATAAGTAGATTTATTCTATTTACTGTTTCTTTTGTCACGGCAAGCTTACCGGCTATTTCTACTTCAGGAAAGTCCTTCTTCGAGAAGAACTGCTATTGCAATCCTTTTTGAAAACATAAGCTGTTCTGTCGGAGAGAGTAGGAATTTCAAAAAATGATCCATATCCTTCTTATTGCTAATTCCTGCAAGAATCATTTTAAAAGTCGATTTTAACTTTTGCTCTTCGTAAGGTTTTAATCTGTATTTAGAAACATGCGGCATACTTACAATTATATATCGATATATAATTTATTTGTCAAGGTCTATAGACAAGGGCTAACTACCGTTCGACCTAAAATTGTGAAATAAGGATTTGAATGTCGTAAGAGAGAATACTGTAGGCGCGATCGCTAATTTTCTTTCCTTTCTGGGCATTTAGTTCGTTTTGGAGAGATTTTAGTATATTAACTGCGGTCTTACTGTTTATGAAATTTATCCCCTTAGCCGCATTCGCCTTCGCCAAAAGGCTTATGTATATTCCGAACCCTTGTACATCTCCTATTTTATGGAGTAGATTAATATCTGCAATAAGACTGTCAAAGGTAACAATTTCATTTAGGTTCGAGCTATCATCTTTTGAGAAATTAAGCTCGAATTCATCATCTGCTCCTGGTCCCACGAACCCTTCAATTGTGTGCACCTCTTGTGTACCGTCGTCTTGAAAAGTCGCAATGTTTAGGGTGTATGAGGTAAATTTATCACTTGATAGTGTAATTTCGTATGTACCATCTTCAGATGGCTTGGGAAGCAAAAACTCATTAACACCTGTTCCCAAACTCTCAGGATTACCATTCTCATCAGGATTACTAATCGGCTCGCTGAATCCGTAAGATGCGCCATTAATATCGTCAAATTCGCTCGTTTCCCCATTTGTTATCAATTTCCCAGTCTTCTGCTCCCCAGAAGGGCTCGAAACTAAAATTTCAACATTTGGATTAACCACAGCAACAATATATGATAGGTCTGTATTTGAAGGAGTAAATCTATCTACCTGATAATAGGTGTCATTAAAACTTGTCAGATCGGGATGATTAAATTCAGGATCATTCAGAAAAAAGGTATTAGTATCAAATCCTTTTGCAACAGCGAAATGGCCATTTGTTTGTGTATTCTTTACTTTAAATATAAGTGGAACTTCGTTTGATATTTCATCTTTCGCTTCCTCCTCTGAAAGCAAATGGTTGCCTATTCCCTCGCGAAACATACGATGTTCCAGTATTACATCTGACTTGCCCACACCAAACAATTCTTCACTTAGAGTTCCTATTGCCGGCCAGAATATATAAGAATAGGTATTAGCTACTGAATATCCATTATTATTTTTTAACCAGTCGTTTAGAGTTCCTGGATTTATAGCTGTTTCGTCAGAAAATTCTGTCATACCGTGATAATTAAGAACCATTGCAGCTGACGTTACGACACATCCCCACCTGTCCATGGTAGTTGGGGTTGGAAATCCAAGAATACTATTTGCGTGGTCATACTCCGTGGGACCCCATGGATCAGAATTTTGACTATAATATTGAACAGGGAGATTTACTGAGTTATCACTTTCTACAAAGCGCGCTATTGCCCAGTCGTTATAGCTCCCGTTATGTGTATTCCCAACAGCTATAATTTTTCCGCTGGATAGAAGGAGAGCGTCGTTAATAATGTCATTGCCTGAACCTATTGGCGCAGTAAATAAGCCATTCGTTCCAAACGTTGTATCAAGGCCACCATCCGTATCAAATCTTGCAAGCATGAAATCTTGCCCAGAAGGTCCTCCTACATCATTTACACCCGCAATTATTATTTTGCCATCAGGCTGAATCATTAACGCATTTGCGTAATCTGATCCTGGCGAGAAAGAATGAAGAATTTTTCCATCGCCATCAAATGTATCATCAAGACTCCCGTCAGGGCCATATCTTGCCAGAATAGTGCTATTTTGCCCACTTATATGTGCACCGCCCGTTATCACTATTTTACCGTCGGGCTGGAGAGCTAAATCTGTTGCTCCGTTAGAGCCTCCGAAATGAGTTATCACTTTTCCACCAATACCAAAACTCGTATCAAGGCTTCCGTTCTCGTTATATCGTGCAAGAAAAATCTCATCGTGCCCTCCAGCATCAAAGCTTCCAAGTACTACAATTTTCCCGTCGGGCTGAAGTACGCCCGACCCACCCCGATCATTACTTCCCCCAATCGGTGTACTAACAATCCCATCCCCACCACCGAAAGACGTATCTAGGGTGCCATTGGAATTGTAGCGAACTAGAGCAACGTCATCCGCACCGCTAAAACCTATAAAATAGCCTATTGCGATAATTTTACCATCCGGTTGAAGAATAAAATCCATTATTAGACCTTGAATGTAGGTTATAGTTCCCCCCGACCCAAAATCTATATCCATGCTACCATCTTGGTTGTATCGCGATAATGTCCATGTAAAACCTGGTGTTGAATAACCACCTACTATAATTTTATTGTTGGCCTGATTAGCGACAGCATGTATAGCATCGTGATTACCAAAATCTCTTGAGAGAATCCCATTACCGTTAAAAGAGGTGTCTAAATCCCCATTAGTATCGTACCTAGCAATTGCCCAGTCTCTATTGTTACTAGTATTAACTTGATAACCAGCTACGAGATATTTACCATTGGCTTGTGTTGATATTTTATTAGGAATCGCATCTCCGTCAAAAGAAGTTATTGTTTTCCCTAATATACCGAAGTTCGTATCAAAAGAGGCGGCAAGAGCAACTTCCGTTGAAAATAAAAACAAAAAAATAACAAAGAAAAATAATATCTTTTTCACTAGGCAGAGTACAAAATAATTTCTTAACCTTTATTATATAATCAATAACATCTGCACTATGTCAACAAGAAAAAACCTACACGAAAGGTATCATTCTAGAACAAGATGGCAGAGTAAAATTATTAAGGATAATAATTTTACATATCGAATACTGATTTCCGTCATAAATAAGTATGTCAAGAAACCAAGTCTTAGAATTCTAGATATTGGATGTGGTGCAGGAACATTATCATTTTACTTAGCAAATAAAGGACATAATGTGCTCGGAATTGATATTTCTTCAAAAGCGATTAAGGAATGTAATGCAAGTAAAAAAGCGCTTGGATTAAAGAACACCGATTTTCAACGAGTCGACTTCCCAGACAGAATTCCAAATGGTAAGTTTGATGTAATTATATTTACGGAAGTTATTGAGCATCTAGAGGATGACAAAAAAGCCTTACAGTCTATTTATAAACTTTTGAAACCAAACGGATTAATGATTCTTTCAACTCCTTCGGATACTGCACCTCTTCACAAACTAGGTCTTACTAAAAAGTTTGACCAAGAAGTTGGACATCTAAGAAGATACTCTTTAATTGAATTAGAATCGTTGATTAAAAAAAGTGGTTTTAATATTATCGAAACCCGGAAGACAGAAGGTGTTTTAAGAAATTTCTTGTTCATAAATCCGTTAGCAGGAAAAATGATTCGATTTATTAAATTCTTTATATCCGACATTGTAACTTTTACTGATAATCTAACTATTCCCATATTCGGCTACTCAAACATCATCATCGTTGCGAGGAAGGCGTAGCAACTATGCACTCTTTGCATATTTTACTTCATTCCTCTATACTCACCTCAAATGTCGGCGGAACAACTTCCAGTCCCACATATAGAAAAGCTGTGGTGGAAAGGGCTTGATTTTCAGAAAACGCCTTATAAAGGCGTTGAGCTGTGTGAGCTACATAGAGAGCCGGATCCCAAAAATCCTGATATTCCCCTTCACACCATCATGCTAATGAAGCTTGACCCGGAAGCTATCATTCCGCTTCATATTCATAAACGCGATGATGAAATACCAGCGTGGAGTGAGACTCTTGATTTTATACATGGGGGAAAATTTAAAATCTATTGGAAAAACTCCTCTCAAGAAGTCTTTGAGGAAATCGTCACAACTGTTAAGAGTAGACAGGCAGTAGGAATAGAAAACATGGACGATAAACCGCTGGTTTTTACATCAACCATGATAAAAGGATTTACTGACTACAGAGAAATCGAAACCCTGTAATCTATAATTCGTTCTCGTGCTACAATATCCTCATGAAACTAATTTTAGTCATGGTGACCTCCCTTGACGGAAGGTCTACAAAAGGTACTATCACTAGCACCCATGGCTGGAATTCTCCAGAGGACCAAAGGCACTTTCAAAATGTCGTTGAAAACGCGTCTCTTATTATCATGGGGAGTAAAACTTATGAAGCGGCAAGGGAGCATATGGAACATAAGGATGGAAGATTAAGGGTTGTAATAACTCGCTCGCCGGAGAAATATGCGAGTGAACAAATCGAAGGTAAGCTGGAATTTACAAATGAAAATCCAAAGGATTTAATCAATCGTTTGGAAAGTAAAGGATATGCTACAGGGTGTCTGGTGGGTGGCGCAAATACAAATACAGAATTTTTCAAACAAAACCTCGTTACAGAACTCTGGCAGACACTGGAGCCGAAAATGCTTGGAAAAGGGAACGGGATAATAGGTGAAGAAGAAACAGATATTTCTTTAGAGTTAATTGAAAGCAAGAAATTAAATGACAGAGGCACCCTGCTTCTGAAATATAGGGTTAAAAATTAGAGTTATTGAGATTTTTCTGCAAGCTTATGTTTCATAATAAAAGCTCTACCTGAACCCGACTTTAAGTATTTCTCGAAATTAAACGCAGTATATTTATTAGAACATGCAAAATATGAAACTAGCAGAACAGGTAATCTGTCTTTAGTTGCCGAAATATATCCTTTGTTATACCTATGTATTCTGTCTTCTAAATCCTCCGTACAACCCGTATAGGGTTTCCCGTCTGAACATTTTAAAATGTAAACATAATACATAAATTCAAACTCTCCTTCGCAAATCTTGGCGGATTTCATCTCGCCGAAGCTTCGCTATGGCGAAGCGAAGGCGGAGAGTACAGGATTCGAACCTGTGAGGGGTTGCCCCCAACAGTTTTCAAGACTGTCGCCTTAACCGCTCGGCCAACTCTCCTTCGGAAATTACCTTCCATCTTTTTCGCTTTGATAAAATCGAAGCTTCAAAATTTCCAGAATTTCCTCTTTCTCAAAATTCCGTAGGAATTTTGCTGTACGTCCTTTCCCCGTAAAATTGCGGAGCAATTTTAATAGAGGAGCAACAGGCGAAAGGCTGAAGTCCCGATGTAACATCGGGGCAAAAGCGCTCGTCTAGTTGCGACGAGCGGAGGAGACAGGATTCGAACCTGCGCGAGTTTGTTCAACTCAGGGATTTAGCAAACCCCCGCAATGGACCAGACTATGCGACTCCTCCAAGTTCAAGTATTATAGCAAAATATAAGCAAAATTACGCAAATTTACTACCTACTCAATTGTCCTAAACCCCATGCTGTGGTATCATGTTATAGCTATGAAACAGCCTAAAAAACTCTTTTCAAACATAGAATACACGCATGACGCGGCACTTCCAGAACTCGATATTGAGCTTGAGGAATTCATAACTGTCCTACATGACCATCTAGACACAAACGATATGGACGAGGAATTAAAAGATACCGGAGTATTTGCTTTGGGCCATACAATTCTTCTTTCAGAAGACGAGGAGATTAATGAAAATCAGTTTGAAGAGCCTATCAATGAGCCTGTCCGGCAAAACTTATCTCTTTCATCAATTTTTAAAAAAATACTAAATTAACTATATGGAAATTTTAGCGGGGCAAAATTTTGTCCAAATGATTCAGACATTTATCTTAGGCCTTTTTATCGCGGGATCAATTGTCGGCGGCGGTTTTTTAACCGCTTTTGGAGCGGGGCTTTGGTTTCGCGCACGCGACAGGCACAAAAGGTCTCTTGAGTCGATTCTAATTGAGGTAAAGCTCCCGCGCGACAATGAGATAAAAGTTGACGCGGCGGAACAGCTTTTCTCAAGCTTTGCCTCTCTTGAAAAAGCCGAGGGGCTTTTGGGATTTTCAAAAGTTCCAGACAGCATTACTTTTGAAATCGTCGCAAAGCCGGGGGATATAAGATTTTATGTAGGCGTACCTAAAAAGCTTCACGATATGGTCGAGAAGCAGATTAACGGAGCTTACCCTGACGCTCACATCGAAGAAGTTGAAGACTACAATATATTTGAAACAGAAAATGGAAAAGTCGCATTCACAAGCCTTGCGCTTAAGAAAAGCAGTTATCTTCCTATAAAACTATATAAAGACCTTCCTGTAGATTCTCTTTCAACAGTTGTAAGTACGTTAGGAAAAATGCAGGAGGGTGAAGCCGCCGCGATTCAAATTTTAATTTCTGCTGCCGGAGACAAATGGAAAAAAGCCGGAAGATCATATATCTCAGGACAGAAAAAGACGGAAGCAGATCCCGAAACTGCCAGCTACTCAATTGACCAGAAAGAATTAGAGGCGATAGAAAACAAAATTTCAAAACCCGGATTCAGTACGTATGTAAGAGTAGTTACTGTTTCGTCAACCAAGGAAGCGGCTAAAGCGCATCTTTCAAATATAGTAGGCGCGTTCACGCAGTTTTCCTCGTATAACTCTTTTACAAAAGACAGTACAAAATTTTTCAAGGGGATGATGATGGTAGATTTTATATACCGCTATGTACCGGTATTTAGGAGAGGCTCTGTTCTAAATTCAGAAGAACTTGCTACAATTTTCCATTTCCCGAATAAAAACGTAGAAAACCCCCACGTCAACTGGCTGGCGGCACGCACTGCCCCAGCCCCCGCAAAAATTCCGACAGAAGGGCTTTATATAGGAAAAAGTATATACAGAAGTCAGGAGAAAAAAATTTATATGGGGCGTGACGATAGACGGCGCCACATGTATATCATAGGAAAAACGGGTGTCGGAAAATCCGAATTTTTAAAAGACATGATTTTGCAGGATATTAGAAACGGCGAAGGAGTTTGTTTCATAGATCCGCACGACACAATAGAGCAAATTCTTCCCCTTATTCCGCCGGAAAGGGCTGAGGACGTAATTTTGTTTGACCCTTCAGATACCGAAAGGCCCATGGGGATTAATATGCTTGACGCAAACACCGAGGACCAGAAGCACTTCGTAACGTCATCAATTATTAATCTTATGTATAAACTTTACGATCCCCAAAGAACAGGAATAATAGGACCGAGGTTTGAGCACGCCGTAAGAAACGCGATGTTAACTGTTATGAGTGAAAAAGGAAGTACTTTCATAGAACTTGTCAGAGCTCTTACCGATCCGGCGTATGTTCAAAGGCTCTTGCCAAAAGTTGACGACCCGATTGTCAGACGCTACTGGACGGATCAAATCGCGCAAACTTCAGATTTCCATAAAAGCGAGGTTCTTGACTATATAGTCTCTAAATTCGGAAGATTCGTCACTAACAAGATGATGAGAAATATCATAGGCCAGAGCAAGAGTTCCTTCGACTTCAGAACTGTTATGGACGAGGGGAAAATTTTACTTATCTCTCTTGCAAAAGGAAGAATCGGCGAGGAAAATTCAAGCTTTTTAGGTCTTCTTTTTGTCCCTAAAATTTTGGTCGCCGCTATGAGCAGGCAGGATGTTCCGCAGGAAAAAAGGCGCGACTTCTTTCTATATGTCGACGAGTTCCAAAATTTTGCAACCCCCGACTTCGCGCAAATTTTGTCTGAGGCTAGAAAATACCGCCTCAACCTCACTGTTGCTAACCAATTTATAGGCCAAATTGAGGAAGACGTAAAAAATGCAATTTTCGGAAATGTCGGAACATTAGCCGCATTTAGAGTAGGAGTAACCGACGCGAATTACCTCCAGCACGAATTCCAGCCTACTTTTGCCGAGGCCGACCTTATAAACGTCGAGCGTTTCCATGCCTACATTAAAACATTAGTAGATGGCGAACCTACGACTCCATTCTCTATGGATTTGACTCGAGATATCGAGGCTGAGAAAAGGGCTTCAAACCCGAGAGTAGCCGAGCTTATAAAAGAATTGTCAAGGCTAAAGTACGGACGCGCAAGAGAAATAGTTGAGGAAGAAATTATCAGCCGCTCTGATTTAATTGCGCCTCCCCCAGTACAAGGCGGCAATATTCCCGGCCTGCCTCGCAGATAGAAAAATTTTGCTATAATATGGTTCAAAGTGAGAATTTAGGGCCAGTAGCTCAGTGGTAGAGCGCGTCTCTTATAAAGCCGATGTCGATGGTTCGATCCCATCCTGGCCCACCCGCAGAAAATTTCTTCATCCTGTTATAATCTAATAACATGAAAAAAATTGTTTCATTTTTTTTGTCAGTGTTTTTAGTGGTAGGCGTTTTCTTTTTTGTTTCTCACCATGTTTATTCCGACGAGCTTGATGATATTAATCGCGAAATCGCTGAGCTTCAGGAGGCGCTCAATGCTTCAAAAAAGGCGACTCAACCCCTAGAATCTCAATTAAATAACCTTAAAACGCGCCTTGCCGGAATTGACGCGAGGGTAAATGAAATTGAAGTTGATATAGAAAAAAAGAAGCAGGATATCGCAAGTGGCGAAAAACAGCTTGAGGAACAGCAAAAGATCTTTAATCAAACAGTCAAAAGCTCTTATATTAAAACTTATTCCTTGTCCCCTTTTCTACTTTTTTTCTCAAGCGGTGACCCTTCCGAGATAATTAAATTTCTTGCTTATCAAAAGAGGGATGCTGAGAAGGATAAAGCAAAAATTACCAACATCGCGCTTCTTCTAATAGACCTTGAAAGAAAAAAAGCAGAGCTTGAAAATGAGGAAATTCGTCTCGCGAGCGCAAAAGCAGCACTCGATAAAGACCGCGCCGAAGTAGAAAAGGTCGTATTGGGCGCTAAAGCGTATCAGTCTGAGCTGACAGGCAAGATAGCCGAGCTTTCAGCTCGTCAGCAACAAATTTTGTCTCAAAGGCTGGGAGCTTTAAATCTTCCCTCAAGTCTTGGCGCCGGCCCTCTTCTCTGCGTTGATGACAGAGACCCCAAGTATAATCCCGGGTTTTCTCCGGCATTTGCATTTTTCACTTTTGGCATACCTCATAGAGTAGGAATGAACCAGTACGGCGCGCTCGGACGGGCACAGGCCGGCCAAAGCCATGAGGATATTTTGCGCGCTTATTTTGACAGTATAAATTTTGAGAACAGAGATAATATAAATATTAACGTCCAAGGTTACGGTTCTATGCCCATAGAAACTTATCTTTTAGGAATAAAAGAGATGCCTGAAAGCTGGCCGCTTGAAGCGCTTAAAGCACAGGCTATATCGGCTCGCTCATACGCTCTTGCTTATACAAATAATGGAGCGAGTGAAATTTGCACAACACAGTCTTGCCAAGTATATAGCCAGCCCCATAAAACTGGACAGTGGGTGCAGGCTGTCCAGGAGACTGCCGGAAGAGTTATGACAAACGGAGGGCAAGTAATTACAGCGTGGTACGCCTCCACCGCGGGCGGATATACTTTCCCAAATGAGGCTGTCTGGGGAGGGAGTCATCGAGCGTGGACAAAAAATCTTAGGGACACGACCGGTGACGTTGGAGGCTTTTCCGATCTGCAAAATAATTCTTATGATAAAGACTCGCCCTGCGCTTACGCCGCGCAAGGTTCAAGAGGCGATAACAAGTCTGCCTGGTTAAAGCAGGAGGAAGTTGCAGATATCGCAAATGTAGTTTTGTTATCTCGCGCTTGCTCCGACTGCGGTGAACATCTGTATCAAACCGATAAGCCAAATCCCGCGGGAACAGACACGTGGAGCGCAGAACGCGTAAGACAAGAATTGCAAAACAGAGGAATTACTCCTTTTACCAGCGTTTCAAATGTCACAATCAGCGCCGACTTTGGCGGGGGTAGAACAACCAATGTCTCTATTTCAGGAAACAAATCTGAAGGTTTTTCCGGTGATGAATTTAAAAATTGGTTTAACCTAAGAGCTCCCGCGAACATTCAGATTGTAGGGCCGTTATATAATATAGAAAGAAAATAAATTGAAATTATGCCGGATAACACACTCGCGGGAGAATTTGAACTAGATCCCAATAATTCTTCGGACACAAACATTGAAAGTACTAACGCTGACACAGATAGCGGTGCGTCCACAGATAAAATCATTAAACCCGCTGTAAGGTCGACTCCGCATTTTTTCTCCTCGTTCAGCTATTATCCAAAACACGTAAAACTAAACGATCAGGAGAAAGAGGAAGAAATAGTTCTTATCATAAGACGCCGTTTTATAACTAACACTCTTTGGATCGCGGCCGCAGTTTTTCTTGCAGTAATTTTTCCCATTCTTGCTCCATTTATTTTAGCTTTCTCTCCATTTCCTCCGCCAAACACTATTCAAAACATAATAATTGTTGCTTTTTACTATTTAATTATTTTTGGTTTTGTACTCTTGCGATTCACCCTCTGGTATTTTCATGTCGGCATAATAACGAATAAAAGAATAAAAGACATAGACATACACGGGGTATTGTATAGAGATGTCTCAGAAACGAGACTTAATTTAGTGCAGGACGTAAATTTTGTGCAGCATGGATTTATTCCCTCACTATTTAATTACGGTGATGTATTCGTACAAACCGCCGGAACCGAGCCTAATATCGAATTTGATAAGGCGCCAAGACCTGCGCAAATTGCAAGAATTATAGGAGATATGCTAAAAAAACATTAACATGCAGCTTGCTGATGTCATCGGTCTTTTTTCTCAGGATTTATTTGTTTCTCTGGTGCTGTTTGTATTAATGATTTTTTATGGATTTTTTGCGGTTGTACTTTTTATACAGATTACGACATATAATAGAATTATGACCCAAACAGGCTTTTCCTCTATATTTCAACTTCTAGGTTTCTTACACATTTTAATTGCAGTTAGTCTTTTATTATTAACCATTGTAACAATATGAACCAGGATATATTGGTTTCTAAAATAGTAGGTTCTCCCAACGACTCCGCGTGGTCTCAGGCAAGTTCCACGGGAAAACTTTATGTCGCAATAAGCCTTTCAACCGCGGAGGAGAAAAGAGGGCTTGTTGCTCTTGGGAAAGAGCTTTTAGAGCAAATCCAAAGAGAATTTTTCGCGCTCGATGAAAAAAGGCTCAGTGAAATTAAAAAGGCTATTGAAAAAGTAATTTCTCAAATAGATAAAAACATCAAATATTCAGTAGTTGTCGCAACCATAGTGGATGATATCCTATACATTGTCACGGGTTCTGAAGGAAGTGTAGCTATCGACAGGGAAAATAATCTTGCTGAGGTTGCCCGCGGTGAAGATGGACAAATAATAGGTTTTTCAGGGAGAATTAAAAATAACGACATAATTATTCTTGAAACAAAAGAGTTTAATAAAAAAATATCAAATAAGCTAATCGCGGAGTATACAGGGAGCCATAATAGCGCAAAGCTTGCAGAAGATCTCGCCCCTTTCATACTTGAGGATTCCAAAGGAGAAGAAGCGGCAGTTATAATTCACTTCAGAGATTCGAGGAGTAAGAGAGAGGAAATTATCGAAGACGAAGACAAAGCTCATGATAATGCTCCTGCTCGTCCCGAAATGAAAGACGAAAGCAAAGAAGAAATAGAAATGCCCGATGAATCTTTAAACGAGGGGATAGAAACTAAACCGAAATTTAGTGTCAATATTTCTAATTACCTAAATATCTTCTCAAATCTTCCCGGAAAGCAAAAACTTATTTTAATATCAGTCGCGGTTATAGTCGTTCTTTTGGCAGGAAGTCTTTTTGGAGAAAGACTTTTCAAAGCAAACAGGCAAGTTCAGGAATTGTATGAAAGTACGTATAACGCGGCGAGTGAAAAACTTGAGAGCGCAAAAGGTCTTGCAAGCCTTAACCGTGGCAGAGCGCTTGAGGATTTAAACGACGCGATATCAAATCTTGAGGCAAATCTTAGCAAATTTAAAGAAGGTTCAAAAGAGCACGCAGAACTTTCGGATCTTCTAAATAAGCTTACGGCTCTCAGGGATGAAATAGGGGGCGGTGATATTTCAACGCAAAAAGAAATTTTTACTGCGGGCGATTCCAAACTTATTGAAAGCCTTGATTTTGTAGCATTTTCTGAGAATAATGTCATTGCTGTAAGTAAAGACGGCGGATATGCGATTCTTAACCCGGAGGGGAAAGTTAACTCCGAGGAAGAAGTTGAGGCAGGCGGTTTAAATAAAGTTATAGCAAGCGACTCAACTCTCTACCTTTTAGGCGATATGGTAAATAGAATTACTCTTTCAAATAATAATGGGCAGGAGATAGTAAAAGACACAAAAAACGCCCTGGATATTTCATTTTTCGGCTCAAACGTCTACCTTTTGACTAAAGGAGGAAATATTGTTACTAAATATTCTGGATCAAATTACGACGACTCTAATTATTTTACAGACAAACCCTCTCTTGACGGGAGAGTGGTGTCATTTGCTATAAACGGCCCAATTTATATTTTGACTGATAAAGGAAAAATTTATAAGTTCACAAGGGGAAAACTTGATAATGAATTTAGTTTGGATAATAGCATAAGCATATCTCAAAATTCAGTTTTGTATTCGCGTGAAAACTCTGATAATTTTTACCTTCTTGACATAGATAACGCGCGGATTGCAAAAATTGACCCAAATGGAAAGATTTTGAAGCAATACAGCTGGCTTGAATTACAAAACGCAAAATCATTTACTATAAGTGCCGATGAGTCAAAGGCTTTCGTAGTAATTAATGATACACTCTACTCATTCGACCTATAGTCATATTGACTGTGTTAGCAGCTTCCTTTATAATCTGCCGATAAACTAATTTCATATTATAATAGAGTTATGAAAATTTATAATAAATCTGCTCCAAAAAAATTCGCCCTACTCAATAAGTATCAGGCGGGAATAAGCCTTTTGGGTTCTGAAGTAAAGGCTATTCGCCAGGGTCATCTGGACCTAAGTTCTTCCTATGTAAAAATAATGGGCAAAGAAGCGTTTTTAATTAACGCGAAAATTTTCCCCTACAAGTACTCAAGAGTTGAAAACTATCAAGAAGACAGAACGAGAAAACTTTTGCTTCACAAAAAGGAAATTCTAGCTATAAAAAGTAGGCTCGAAACGGGCAACTATACCTTAGTTCCGGTGAGTATCTATACGAAAAATAATAATTTTAAGCTCGAAGTAGGACTCGCTAAAGGTAAAAAGAAACACGAGGTGCGTAAAGATGCAAAACGCCACGCAATCGAGCGCGCGCAGGAGCGGGAAATGAAGGAATTACTTTAATCCTTATTACACTAAACGTTTATTTCTAAACGCAAAACCAGAGCTTGTTTTTAAATATTTCTCAAACTCTAGTGCTTTTTGCTTTGATTTAAACCCTGCGTAAAAGACTAGCTCTAGTGGTCTAAGATTTTTTGTTTGAGATACATATCCTTTCTTATGCTCCTGCGCTCTTTGTCTCAAATTTGAGGAGAAGCCATGATAGTAAGTTTTATCTCTTAATTGAAGAATGTATACATAATACACAAAACTATTATACAAAACAGTCCCTCTTCTTCTTTTTGTAATAAACAAGTATTTGCTTAAGGTGGCTGCGCCACTTCGTAGCTCATACTTTTTGTATGAGCGAAGAGTGGAGATGGCCGAGTGTGACTCGGCGTCCAAAATTCGTCTTTTAAACGTCTACAAGCTTAGTTCGCCTTTAATCTCGCTTAATTTTATTCCGGCTAACTGGAAAAATTAAACAAAGGTCTTGTACGACATAGTTCGACCAGCTCACTATGAAGTTTTTCTCACAGGTTTATGCCCATACCATCGTGTGAGAAGCGATTTGGCATGAACAGGCTTTTAGGCAAAAGCTGGTGCAAAACCAACAGTATTACCTGCTGGAATGCGATCAGCAAAAAATTGCCTTACGCCGCTAAAACTGAGTTTAGCATGTATTTTTGAATCTGTTTTACGACTACTATTCAAAGTCGGCTTGCAGTTTTCAAAGTACAAATCCTGTCGAATCAATACATCCCCTTAGTCGAATCTTAGACCTTTTATTTGCTTAAAAGTAAAACTTTTAAGCTTCATTTACGGTCTGATTCGCCTTTCTCAAAAAGCTAAAGCTTTTTGCTTAGAAAGTTTGTATATTATACTAAATTGGGCCCATAGAATCAAGTTTTTTTGTGCTATACTCTTTTTATGAGTGACTCTGATTCGCCAGAAACTCCTGAGGGGCCAGTTAAAAAACCTAAAGGCGCATTTGGTTGGTACAAACCTCCAGAAGAACCTGCAAGACCTCTTTCCGAACCTGGTCCAAACTATAGCTCAGAAGTGTCTGGTGACTCTAAGATAGACCAAGAAGCACTCTTAAAAGCAACTGCCATAGAATATTACAATAAGGGACAAGAAATCGCTAAGTTAATTAAAGAAAAAAACCCTAGTTCAGGAATTACTACTCTAATACCTAAAAAGAGCGTTTTTTTCGCATTTCATCCCGGAAAAGAAAGAGATATAATCACGTTTACCAGCAATCAAGAACCTATCAGTGGTTATTATGAGAGCCGAAAACCTGTTGTAACTTTCAATTTTCATACGGATAATTTAGCGTGGCGTCGCTTATTGGATACAAATTGGGCATTATCCATTAATTATGGCTCTGACTCTCCACAAGATAAACCTTCATCAACTTATTATCTATTTAATGAGAGAGGAGAATTTAGGAAAATAAATGTATTTCATCAAAAAGGCGAGGTGTCGAGAGAAGAACCAGCAAGTATGGGGGCTGGCGATTTTGAAATTGCCGGACAAGCGCTTGAGCTTATTAAAAAAAGAACTATTGATCCTATGTGGGATCAGGAAGAGACTACTGCTCCATAGCAAGTGCGAGGCCGTAGACCTTTTTTGCGCCTGATTTTTTCAGGACTTTTCCACATTCCCTGATAGTCGCGCCGCTTGTGAACACGTCGTCTACCAAAAACACCGTCTTTCCTTTTGTTTTTCCCGCAAGTTTTGGATTCAGTTCAAACGCTCCTAAAATATTTTGCGCCCGTTCCTTCTTTTTTAGCTTAAATTGAGGCTTGGTATCGCGGATGCGCGACAGTAAACGAGAGCTAAACGGCAAGCCAAACTTCAGAGCAATTTTCTTTCCTAGAAGAACACTCTGGTTATAGCCTCTTTTATTTAACCTTTTTCTGTGAAGCGGTACACATGTTATCCACACATTATCGGACGCGGTTAAACTACTCATAAGTACCTCATTTTGAATAAAGCTTTCATACATTAGCCTCGTAAAAATTTCCGATAATTTATAAATATAGGGTTCATATTTGTAATTATATATCGCTTTTTTAACCACACTTTTGTACTCTAAAGCGGCAAACATCCCGTCTACTGAATATCTTTTCAAACATCTATTATGTGTCAATCCGCTTATAGACGGCTTCATGCAGACAATGCACTTTGAAAAAGACGCAAAACTAATACGCGTAAAGCATTCGTCACAGATATATTTCCCGAATCTTTTACAATTTACGCATCTTTTTGGAAAAAAAATGGAAAGCAGGAATTCTATCACCTAATTATTATACTTTTAAATTTTTCCAAACGATATTCTATTTGAGGTAAGACTATAAGACTAGTATTTCGAGTTATCCTCTAATTTTCCACAAAATGCCTTGTTTACTATAAGTTACAGAGTACTAATTAGGCTCAATTTCGCTTGGACGCCATCCGCATTTAGGACAATTCGTCATAATTCCTTCTCGAATGGAGTTTATGTCGATATCATTTGCCTCCCAGAAGCATTTCCTGCAAATTATCTTAAAACAAACCTCACAATCATCCATAATTAGTCTTCCCATTTGGCAGATTTTCCGCACTCTGATCTTGGGCATTTAATCCTACCGTTCTTTATAACAGCCTCGACTTTCTCTTTACAAAAAGGACATGTACAGCAAAGAATTCGTTCCTTTTTAGGATCAAAATCAGCAACACTTTTAACGGATTCCTCACCTACGAGCCCAAATCCTCCCGATATTCCGCACCCCGCTTTAACTTCTTTGACCTCGCGGTATCCATAAGCTTCAATCTCCCTGCCTACATGGTAACCTGTTGGAATTGGACTTAGTTTCTCCCATACTTTTACCCCGTCTATTTTTATCCTTTCTGCTACTTCGTCAGATTTGTTCAAAATAGTATTAGCAAGCAATCTGTGATAATTTTTGTCTCTTGGTGCACTGACCAAGCTCTCTGCATAAGTGTCTATCAAATATGAGACGTTTTTAATTATTACTCCAAATGTCCTCTCGTCCATATAGTCGTGGTCTTTATACATATAAAACTTCAAATCCTCGGCAGTCAGGCTGTTTTCTATAGCAATAGGATTTTCTAGAAGCGATGCGGCAGGATCATCTTCGTCAATTGCAAAAGTCGCAAACGCGGAAATCTTCTCCAAAGTCTCGTCCATCGTCAGTCCCGAGCTAACCCGCTGGCTTTCTACAAAAACTCTGCCGTTTTCATCGGTTTTTTTCGTATGAAAGTCGATAAAATTGTCGTTATACGTACTCCCCTCAAGTCCCGGCTGAGAAGCAGACATAATAACCGTACCAAAGGGTGTATTCCTATCTGCCATAATAGCCTGAATTTTCCCAAATCCTATTACGTCCGCCTCTTCGCGTTTGTAGTCAACGGGATTTCCGTGTTCTCGTCTGTGGTCTCGTCCCCTAATAAAAGAATTTATCGCCGGCTCGTCCATGTCTTTACCCCAAAGCTCCCCGTTATTGATATCATATTCGTAACGGCTTAAAACTACGTGAAAACGCTCTCCGAGGCCTTTTACCATCTGCTCTTTGTTGTATGAGACCATCGCGTCGCGGCGAAAACGGTATTCTCCCATGGAGACAATTTTTTCAAGGCTCTGGGCGCGCGCTTCCTCTAATCCAATATCAAAATTTCCTAAAATTTCAGGCATTATCTTTTTTTCCAAATAATCTCTTTTTTCTTTTCGGAATAATTTGCAAATCTGCTCATGGTGAAAAATAAATCCGACAAACGATTTATATACTGCACGACGTCTCTATTTACTTTTTCTTTTTTAATAAGGCTCACAAGTTTTCTCTCTGCCCGTCTGCCGACAGCCCGAGCAAGCTGTAAATTAGCCCCAATCCTCCCTCCGCCCGGAAGTATGAAATTTGAAAGCTCGGGCATTTTTAGAGTCATCTCGTCGATTTTCTTTTCAAACTCAGATGTGGTTTTAGATAAATGAGCAATCAAACTTTTATTGGCGGGATTAGATAGATATGACCCGATGCAGAATAAATCATTTTGGATAGTAATAATTATTTCACGTAAGTACTTTGCATATTTTTTTTTAACCAAACTTAAATCCGCCTCAATCACCCCCAAAAGCGCGTTCAGCTCGTCAATTGTACCGTATGCCTCAACTCTTTTTGAGTCTTTCCAAACACGGACCCCGCTTCCCAGAGAAGTGCGTCCCTTGTCCCCTTTTTTGGTGTAAATAGGCATATAATTAAATTGCTTTACTGCTAAATTGTTAAATTGCTCTAAACAAATAGGGCAACAAAAAACCTCCTCTATGCTCGAGAAGGTTACAAAAAAACGCGCTTGCTCGAGCAAAAAAGTTAATTAGTTTTCCGTCTTTACCCTTCGACTGACTTAGGGTCCTGAGTTTATCGAAGGACGGTAGCGGCACTGAGAGGGAATTACACTCCCGACGATTCTGTCGGGATCCCGATAAATCATCGGGACCTACTTACCTTAATTAACCTTTGTTATATTACTTTTTTTTTCAAACTATTACCAAACATCTATTCACTATTCACTAACTTTAGCACTCTGTGTATCCGCATGAATAACACTTTCCGCATCCTTCTTCGTGTACAAAACTTGCGACTCCGCACTCCGGGCAAATATCTCCATGCGGCTCTTCTGAAGCATTTAGCTCCGCAACAGCAGTTTTTATCTCGCCTACAACAGCTTCCTCAACAACCGGCGCGTCTGCCGGTTTTACATCTTTCTCTTTTTTGTGAATACCGTTGCCATTTCCGTTCCCGTTTCCATTAACCCTTAATGCTTGATGCGGAACCGCTTCCTTTTTATCCTCGACTCTACCATTTACCTTAAATCCATAAACTTCAGAAATGACTTTTGCAACGGCATCGGGCAGTGATCTAATTCTATTTTCTCCAAATCCAATTGAGCGCATTCCGCCTATTCCTGAGAGCTGCGCGACAATCTGCCTCATCCTTTCCCTTGACTCAACCGGGCTCTGCATACGAAGGACCAGCGAAATAACGCGGCCGAGGGCCTCAGCCATGGCGGCCACATCAGACCCTGACTTTCCTATCGTCATAAAGAGCTCAAAAGGATTCCCATCCATATCCTGGTTTATAGTGACAAACGCATTTCCCAGAGGAGTTTTTTTCTCAACCGTAAATCCCTGCATGACAGAAGGCCTTTTTATAATGGGATGCTTTTTAACTTCCTCTTCTTTTTTCTTCTCGTCAACTCTTTCAAGAACTCCCTGTCTGCTTCCGTCTCTCATATAAGTTATTCCTTTAAGCCCCATGTCATAAGAAAGCATATAAAGCGTTTTTACATCCTCAACTGTATGCGCGTTGGGAGCGTTTACCGTCTTTGAAATGGATGAGTCTATATATTTTTGCGCAATTGCCTGTACTTTTGCGTGTTCAATTGGAGTTAAATCGTTTGCAGAGACGAAATAATCGGGCACTTCCGCGTCTCTATTTTCGTTTTTCCACTCTTCAAAAAGCGGGTGATAAACCGTATCCTCTCCGCCGCGCCAGCGCCTTTTAAACACGAATTCATAAACAGGTTCGACTCCTGAGGAGACTCCCGCGACAAGGCTCGTTGTGCCGGTCGGCGCGATTGTCAAAAGAACCGCGTTTCTAATTCCCTGCTTTTCAATTTTTTCCCTGATTTTTTTAGGAAGCGCTTTTATGTGATGCCCTTGAATATACTTTTCTTTATCAAATTTTGGAAAAGATCCTTTTTCTTTTGCAATATCAGACGACTCCTCATAAGCACTATCGCGGAGTGTTTTAAATATTTTCTCAATTACGGCTTGCGATTCATCACTTCCGTATCTTAATTTCATTTTTATCAAAGTGTCGGCAAGACCCATTATTCCTAAGCCCGTGCGCCTAACGTCTTTCGCAGATTTTTCATTTTCTTTAAAAAAGTAATAAGTGTCGTCAATTAC
>Ga0210057_1000904_pt1 | contig 47334 bp, 52 predicted proteins | sample CryGeyCG2114_010_2_FD_183968 | JGI IMG/M metagenome (GOLD analysis project Ga0210057, IMG submission 183968) | Groundwater microbial communities from aquifer - Crystal Geyser CG10_big_fil_rev_8/21/14_0.10 (SPAdes) (version 2) | ecosystem: Environmental > Aquatic > Deep subsurface > Groundwater ...
TTGTCTTGACTGCGCCAGCAAAAGACAAAGAGACATTTCATGTCGTTCTTGGTGTTAATGAACTTGATCAGAACGAACAGGTGATTTCTAATGCATCGTGTACAACAAACTGTGCGGCGCCTCTTTTCAGCGTACTTCATAATAATTTCAAAGTTATTCGTGGATATTTGACCACTGCTCATGCATACACTGCAACCCAAAGCTTGCTTGATGATGCGGCAAAATCACCAGACCGGGGACGCGCTGCGGCACTTAATATTATTCCTTCCACGACAGGGGCTGCAAAGGCAGTTGGAATAGTAATTCCCGAGCTTAAGGGAAAAATGAATGGCATGTCACTTCGCGTGCCTGTTCCAACCGGTTCATTTGTAGATATCACCGCGGTGGTAGAAAAAGAAACAACGCCAGCAGAGATTAATAGTATATTTAAGAAAGAATCAGAGGGTCCTTTAAAAGGAATTCTTGGGTATGCTGAAGATATTATTGTCTCATCAGATATTATTGGATCGTCCTATTCATCAATTTTTGATCCAAACTATACCGATGTCATCGATGGAACATTTGTAAAAATATATGGATGGTATGACAATGAGTGGGGATATTCGAGTCGGATCGTGGATCTCGTTGAAAAGTTGCAATTAGCCTAAATGTATGTCTGATATCAAATTCATCGATGACGTTGAGATTGAAGGAAAAACCATACTCCTTCGTGCTGATTTCAATGTAAGTATGAATCCAAATTATCTTACAATCGCAGATGACGCACGAATTCGACAGGTTATTCCAACTATTAATTATCTCCTCAAGCGAAATAACAAGTTGATACTCGCATCACACCTCGGACGACCAAAAGGTGAGCGTGTTCCCAAATTTTCACTTCAGATTGTGTGTAATCAACTCAAAGAATATCTTCCTGAATACAATATTATTCTCATTGATGATTTTCTGACTGAACCGGAGTCAACATTCAAAAATCAAAAAGCTGACGATATATTTGTATATGAAAATACGAGATTTTATCCGGGAGAAAAGAAGAATGATCCAAAGTTTGCAAAAAAAATGGCAGTTCATGCTGATATCTTTGTAAATGATGCGTTTGGTGTCTCACATCGAGCTGATGCATCGGTTGTAGGCGTTGCACATATTCTTCCTTCATATGGCGGCCTTCTTTTGAAAAAAGAAACTGAGATGCTTTCAATGGTTTTAAAAAAACCTGAAAAACCCTTTGTTGCCGTAATTGGTGGAGCAAAAATTGAAACAAAAATTAAAGTGTTAGATCGAATGATGGAGCTTGCAGACAGTCTGATTATTGGTGGTGCTTTGGCAAACACCTTTTTGTATGCACAAGGAATTGATGTCGGTGCAAGTCTTTTTGAAAAGGATAAGACAGATCTTGCACAAAAATTATTGTTTAAAGCAGCACAAAATAACACCACAGTGATTTTACCATCAGATTGCGTTGTTGGAAACGCGCAAGAACTCGAACATGGTGGTATGGTTTGTAAGGTATCTGAAGTGCCAAAAGATAAACAAATCCTTGATATCGGACCAGAAACAACTGCTCGAATTGGTTCAATCATCGCCAAGGCAAAAACAATTGTATGGAATGGACCAGTCGGCTATTTTGAAAATATTCACTATCGACAGGGGACTGATTTTATGTACTATGCGATCACAAACAATGACGATGCAGTATCAATCGTAGGTGGTGGAGATACTTTGGCCGCAATTTCAAAAAAAGAATACCTTGATAAGCTGACCCATATTTCAACTGGCGGAGGGGCCATGCTTGAATACATTGAAAAAGGCACTTTGCCAGGTATAGAAGCGTTGAAAAAGTAAGTTATGTTGTTCTATTGTTACATTGTTAAATTACATTATGGATAGAAACCTTGCACTTGAATTTGTACGTGTTACGGAAGCTGCAGCTATTGAAGCAGCCAAATGGATTGGTAAAGGTGAGGGGAAAAAGGCAGACGGCGCCGCAGTTGAAGCAATGCGACGGCGATTTAACACCATTGATTTTCATGGGCGCATTGTCATTGGTGAGGGTAAAAAGGATGAAGCTCCGGAATTGTATGTTGGAGAAGAACTGGGAACAGGAAATGGACCTGAGATGGATATTGCAGTCGATCCACTTGAATGTACCGATAGCGTCGCGTTTGGCAGATACAATGCAACAACGTTGGTGACAACCGGACCAAAAGGAAGTCTTCTATCAGCACCTGATACGTATATGGATAAAATTGCCGTTGGACCAACTGCTCGAGACGTCATAGATCTTGATGCGTCAGTCAAGGATAATATCGAAAAAGTCGCCAAAGCATTGGGCAAAAATGTCGGTGAAGTCACCGTATCAATGCTCGATAGACCACGTCATGAAGGCTTAATTCAAGAAGTTCGACAAGCGGGTGCACGAGTCAGACTAATAACTGATGGTGATGTTGCCGTAGCGGTTGCCACGTGTCAAGAAGAAAGTCCAATCGACATGCTTCTTGGATCAGGAGGAAGTGCCGAGGCGGTACTTGCTGCTGTTGCTATGAAAATAATGGGTGGTGAAATCCTTGCCCGACTAAAACCAAGAAATGATGAGGATCGAAAAGAGATGGCAGAAATGGGACTTGATGACAAAACTATTTTTACCTCTGAAGATTTAGCACGCGGAGACAATCTCACCTTTACCGCAACTGGGGTGATTGATGGACCAATGCTTCCCGGAGTTATTTTTAATCCCTCATCAATCCTAACCCACTCCGTTGTAATGAGAAGTGTTTCAAAAACGGTGCGCTATCTGACAACGTATCATCATGAAGAGTGAGGATGACTTTATTGAATAATTTCAACGACGGTATCAGCCGGACCAGGTGAGAAAACCGTCACAATATCTTGACTCCGTTCGATCGAAGGAAGGTCGCTTGTGCCAATAGCTTCTCCATCTAACATCCAATACAATTTTAAATCAACAAAAGTATTTTTATTCCAAAAATTTCGAGTTTCTTGGTCTTGAAAACGAAACACCATCCCGTCAAACTCTTCAGTTCGATCACGCACAAACATCAATCCTTTTTCCCTATTTTGAGGGGTATCAGCAACGACAACCTTGTAATCTGTCCCTTCAATATTCAAATTTTCAACTTTATAATTTTCCCATAAACCATAGTTTGATACTTTTTTTTTATCACTTTCTCCTGAACTGAATATTTGAAGTAAAAATAATCCAACCATTACTACAACAATCGCAATTATATACACACTACTTCTTCGTAAAAATTTAATCATAACGCAACACAGCAACAAATAACTCTAGATTCTCTATTCAATATACTATATACTAATTCAATATGCCTGCAGAACTCAATATACAATCAAAGCTTGAAAATCACCTAAAGTATTCACCACTCCCGCACGAAGTTCGTTTGTGGGGCGAGACAATGGTATATAGTATTATCTTGTTTATTGTTGTTTCTGGATACTACTTCGTAACAAGTGGCTCTTTTACTGAAAAAGTCCTCAATCGAGCAGTTGGAGATGTTGCGCTTCTTATGATCGGACTTTCTCTCATTTTAAGCAGTGTTTGTTATTTTTGGGACTTTGCAGACAAATACATCATATACCGAAAACATTTGGGGCTTGTGGGTGTGGGATATTTGCTCTTTCATATCATTTTCTCATTCACCTTTTCGTCGTATACACCCTTTCCCGGATATTATTTTGAAGACAAGAGAATTGCTTCATTTATCGCCGCATTGATTGCAACGCTCATCTTTTTTGGTATGGCGATTATTTCAAATCGTCATGCAATTCATGAGATCGGACCTGCACGATGGAGAAAGCTTATGAGATTGGGATATCTTGCTTTTCCCCTTGTGCTTTTTCACTTTGGTACAAAAGGGATGCCCTATTGGATTCCCTGGCTGACCGGAAAAAGCGACGCACTCTTTCCCTCATTTGGACTGATTGTCTTTCTCTTTGGATCTGTCGTAATACTTCTTCGAATTGCTCTGTGGTTTTCTACTATGAAAAAAACAGGTATAAAAGTATAATTTCGAAATGCTTAAGAAAAATAAAAATTACATTTTTGAGAACTTATTAAAAAATCTAGTCATGCTTATTATTGTGGTCTTTTGCATTCCTGGAATTGAAAAAGGAGTATTTCAGGTGAATCGAGAAGACTCAGAAAGTATTCTCGGACTGATCGGACTATTACTCGTCTTTAGTGCAGCGGTAAACTTTACCTTCTCTTATGAAGCGGTAAATTTCGAAAATATTTTTGAAAGATTTCTCGCGCATATTACAACATTGATTGCTCAGATGGTAATGGTGCTCTTAATATTGGCGCTCGTATTTTTAGTCAAATCACTCTTTCCTTTTCTCTTTGTTTTCTCATTAGTAATCGGCATATTGTCAATTATTACTATTCTTTTATTTGATTTTTGGGATCTTCTCAAAAATCAAAAAATACAGAAATAATTTTCAACTTTCAAGTCCCCTACTGCAGCAACATCTCCACAAATACTGGTCCAATCTCTTTATTTGCTTTCCTATTTGGATGAGAATCAATAAAAATCGGTGAACAATATTCTCGCTTGAGAACATTCTCATTATTTGCCAGAAGGTCAAAAAAATCAAAAACCTTTACATTTGGGTGTATCAATGCTTCTTTCATCCATTTCGAAAGTTCACGAGCTCGTTTTGCATACGCTGATTTTGTTGCTTCTGATCGAAGCGGTGGTGGAGTAAAAATAATAAAGCGCTTATCAGGATATTTTTGCAAACTCTTTGAAATATTCAAATAATGTTTTTTATGCTCATCAAGCATTTTATTTGTCTCTATTTTTGTTGTGGGAAAACAGTTTTTGAATACAATCAGATCGTAACTAAGAATTGATTTTAATGTAAAATCATCTAGATCTCGAGAAAAAATCTCATCGAATTCTTTCGGAGAATTATTTGACAAAGAAATGTCGTAGTCTGTTCCGGTCATTTTTCCATTTTGATCAGATAGTCCAGTTCGACATGTCAACCTGCCCATAAATGATGGCCACCCTTTTTGCAGATTGTATCCATGGTTCCAGAGTTGAATATGTGGAGCTTTATCCAAAAGAAGCTCTCGGACGTTCCCCTGGTGTAGTAGCAACCCCCCAGTGGAATGATGAATAAAAAGTATCTTAATTTTTTTCATACTATTGACTATATTTTCCCAAATTCTCCAAACGTGATAGACTTTAGACAGATATACGTGTGCTTAATTATTATATCAACTTGCTCATGACTATTATCAATCGACTCGTATTGATTTCTGTTTTATCCCTCCTCTTCCTATTTCTTATTCCCACTCCTTCTCATGCAGTACTCCGGTATGCAGAATGTGATGCATGTGGGTATTGTATAGATAGAGAAGCTCCTGAAAGTTGGGAATCATGTAAGGCATGCTTGTATCCATTAATAACAGGAGCACCAGGTGATAATAAAACACTTGAGGTTATTACGAATCTAAATGATCCTCGTCTTGATCCGGCAAAAAAAGCATTAAATCAACCGGTTCCTCCGGCACGCGGAAAGTACTTTACTCAGCTTGGTTGTGTTGATGCTTCTCTTTCTTCCTTCTCTGATCCGGGAGCAGCTGGTGGGGTATTAAACTTTATATTAACAAAGCTTATATTTCCTGCAACAGGAGTACTTGCGTTTGGAACCTTGATCTATGGATCATTCATACTCATTACCGCACAAGGAGCGGAGATGCAGATTGCACGAGGAAAGAGATATGTCACCGGATCTATTGTGGGACTTATCTTTACCTTCAGTGTGGTGCTTATGGTAAATATTATTGGTGGGGATGTGCTGAGGATACCAGGGTTTGGGGAAAAGAATGTATATACAGATCTGCAAAAAATTAAAGTGGCGATTGACACTTTAATAGCCAACACCGGCAGATTACCTCGGGGATCAGCTCCTCCAACAACCTGTGTACACGATCTTGAAATTGAATTAAATAAATGTGAAGCAGGACTTGTGTGTGATACATGGCCATATGGCGGAGCATATAATAAACAACTAACTGTTGCTGAAGTAACCGACCCATGGGGAAATCCCTATTACTTTGATCCCGATTACCGATGTCGGCCAGATGTAGAAGGGTGTGAAAACATTGTTTATGGTCCTGAGAATTCTCAAGACACGATCACCAAAAAAAGCAAATTTGTCAGAGCAATTTTGTCTTTCGGAGCTGATGGACGAGAAGAATATTGTAACCCACCAAATAACGGATGCGTTAGGCGGGATGAAGACAATATCGTACTCGTGCTCTGTGATCAATAATCTCTCCATTATTTCAAAACTTGTATACTGATACTCATGTCTACAAAAGTCTTAGTACGGATAATAATTGGGGCAATTATCGTCGGTCTATTGGTCATCATTTATATGTACCAGTCGGGCACTCTTCAAAACAATAATCACAATCTATCAATTACTCCAACTGCTCCAGAAGAAAAACCGATCGAAGGGCCAACCGAATATCCGATTTCCGTCGATCGAGTGAAGTCAATGGTTGATGATATCGAAGCTCTTGAAAATGCAGTGTCCGATCAGCAAAAATTGATTGATGATTTATCTGAGTCAAAAGAAGCAGTTACTGTTACAAAATCTGCCCCTAACATAGGTCAAAAAATACTTGCGACGGCCCAGGTTAAGGGTGCCGCATTTAGCACCACTTCAGCGGCATACTCCGACATGAACACATTTGTAAACATTGTCTGTTCAACAAAATGTACGCTGTGGATTGATTTTTATGCAACATCCAAAAATGATACGGCACAAAATGTAAACACGTATGGCGTCTTCTTGGATGGCCAGGATCAATCACTTACTACTCAGGCCACCATGCCAATTTCCAATGGAGCTATGCCAATGTCATTAAGTGGCGCAATAACGACAAGTACCGGCACACACACCGTAGAAATTCGTGCCAAAACATCGGGAGGAACTTTTCAAACAGATACATCATTTCTAAAGGTGCTAGCTATTGAAAGTCTGTGAAGATTGGTCGGGACGGCGAGACTCGAACTCGCGACCTTACGCTCCCAAAGCGTACGTTCTAGCCATCTGAACTACGTCCCGATTTGATTTGACTATTGTATCAACTCCAGACGGTAACTGCAATCTATCTTGTACAATAAAATGATATGTTTAAACGAGTGAAGTTGTGGCAACTCTATATCATCCCTTTCCTCTTCATAATCCTTGTCCTTTCAGGAGAAAACACTTCTTTGCTTTTTGATAAACTTCAAAGTTTTGAAGAAGTCGCACAGGAAACAAGTGCTCTCGGAGAACGAGATGTCAGACAGATGGAGCAGGTTCATGTATCGCGAGTCATCGATGGAGACACGATCGAAATTGAGTTGGGAGAACATGTGCGATTCATTGGGGTAGATACTCCTGAGACGGTACATCCAAAAAAATCAGTGCAATGTTTTGGAAAAGAAGCCTCAAATAAAACGAAAGCACTGCTTGAAGGAAAAGATATTTTTATGGAAAAAGATGTTTCTGACACTGATCGCTATGGGAGGCTCTTGCGCTATCTCTACCTCCCCAATCCCGATGCACCTGAAGAAGTAATATTCATCAATGAATATCTGATCGAGCAAGGGTACGGCGTGGTCGTCACCTATCCTCCTGATGTGAAATATCATGAGCAATTTCTAGAAGCACAAAAGGTTGCACAAAAAGAAGGTCGAGGTCTGTGGAGTGCTTGTGATTGATTTGCCTATTTTCCCCACCGGACTGCAAGAAATGTGGTGATAGGAACTGCCGAAATAATCCCAATGCTGCTCACCAGTGTACGTACCACCTCTGTTGCAACGATTTCCATATTTAATACTTCAGTAAAAGTCCCAAGCTGCGCACTTTGAAACAAGACAAATAATGGAAGTGCTGCTCCCGCGTATACAAGAACAAGGGTGTTGACCAACGATGCGATATGATCACGACCGACATCCATTGACTCTTGAAACAGCTTCCAATCAGAATACGTTGGGTTTGCTTTCTTGAGTTTTTCTACAATTGAAGTTTGAGAGATAGTAATGTCATCAAGTACGCCCATCGCACCAATAATGATCCCTGCCAGGAGAAGATTTTGAATATTAATTGAACTGTTAGCAAACTGCAAAAAAGTTGCCTCCTCAGATGCAAAACCAGTAAGTTTTGCCAGATGTACAAAGCTCATCGCTAATACTCCCGTGATAAAGAGGGCAATAAAAGTAGCAGCCACTGCGATCGTTGTTTTTCGCTGGAATCCATGTGAGGTATAGAATGTGATCGGAATAATCAGAAAAGCTGCAAAAAGTGAAATCACAATCGGATTATTGCCGAGGAGAATCTGTGGGACAATCATCTGTCCAATGATGAGAAATGAGATCACCATCGCAATAAAGGACATCACTCCTTTCATCCTACCAATGATAATCACTACGGAAACAAACAATCCAAGTAGCATGAAGAGTGGCCAAACCCGATACTGATCCTCGATGATGACACCAGTCACTGATGGTTGCGCACTGAATGAAACCAGTACTGTATCTCCAACTGAAAGTCCTTGCTGCTTTATCTGCTTTTCATCAAATAAAATCACTGGATACAGACTTCCTTTCTGCTCACCTTCAAGAATCTTGACTACCACTTCTTGATCCAAGCGATCAATCCTACCCTTCAGTCGATTGGTTTGAGCAGATATATGTGGAACATTTGCAGAACAAAAAATGACGACCAATAGGAGACTACTTAAGATGTTATTCATCAATTGCATATTACAGTTTACCTTACGAATCCACCCCGACCGCTTCGCTTATATTTGCATACCCATCTGCCTCAAGAAGTTTGACAAGCTCACGATTGATCTGCGTAATTCTCTGTGGCCCTTCAAAAATCATGCCGGTTATCATCTGGATGAGAGACGCACCAAGGCGGATCTTTCGATACGCATCTTCTGCCGTAAACACGCCGCCACATCCAATGATAATCAATTTTTTTCCATATCCAGAATATGCGAACTTGATGAGCTCATTTGACCTTCGGAACGTTGGTTTTCCACTGAAATTACCAACACCGGCCATTAGTATTTCATCTTGAACAAATGAAGGATCTTTCCGATCTTTCTGAAGGTTTCCGAAAATGACTCCCGTTATCCATTTGTGTTTGACGATCACATCAAGCATGCCGCGTACTTCCGTATCGGATTTTTCTATCGGCATTTTGACAAACACCGGTTTTTTTATTTTGAGCTTACCAACTGCGCTCAATAATGTATTCAATTCTTTAGAAGGATAAAAACTAACCCCCCCTTTGAGATTGGGACAGCTGATATTCAATTCATAATAGTTATTTTTCAATCGCGCTTTCTGAAATTTTTGAAATGCCACAATAACGTCTTCAACCGCAGCTTTTTGCGTACCGGCAACTTCGACTGAGTTGGTTTTTCCAATACTAATCCCCAGTGGAAACTCGAATTTCATCTTCTTTAGTTTTTGGATTGTTGCATCAGCACCGGGATTTCTGAATCCTTTATTTACCAACAGTGACTGTGATTTGGGAAGTCGCCCCAATCGAGGTTTTTTATTTCCCTCAAATGGATGATTGCTGATTGTTCCCACTGTCTCAAAGCCAAATCCAATTGATGGTAAAACTTGAGTAAAAGCAGCCATATAATCATACCCTGCCGAAAGTCCAACTGGATTTTCAAAGGTAATACCAGCAATTTTTTGTTTTATTGCAGGATGTCTATATGAGAACATATAATGAAGAAATGCTCGCTTCAAAGGAATATTTCCTACCATTTCTCCCCAGAACATAGCCTGTTCGTGAACCCATTCAGCAGGAAGGATAAAGAAAAATGGTTTTGCAAAAAGCTTGTACACAATCTCTATCTTTGCAAGAACAAATGATTTATATTCATCGTGCCATTCTTTTCGGACAAGTACATATATGAAAACGCTCAATAAAGCTGAAAATAAGCAATAGGGACACAATGACTTTATGATAAAAAACTGTAAGTATGTGAGATACAGAGAAATCACTACCCCAAGTGCTGATTGGATGAATGCAAATCGTTTGTACAAATTACTTCCCAAAGTGTATGACATCCACAGCAATACTCCCATCCACAGATAATGGACCAGACCCAAAATCGAGAGTGGTACGCCAAAAATGATTGAGTATTTACTACTCAGCACTGCGCCACAGTTGCCAAAAATACCAGTCAAACAAACCCCAATTGGTTCAAAATAATGTTTATAAGTAAGGTAACTCGTATCAGAAATACCCGCGAGAACGAGTATAAGAAGAATAAAGCCAAATACCTGTTTCTTTTTTGACATATCCTATTGTAACACTACAAGCTAAATAATATTTACGATTTGGTGCTTTTCTTTCGTTTGGTGAGAAAATACCGTAAAACAAAAAATCCTCCGAAGAACATAATTAAAAAGAAGATATATTGCGGCAAGTATGACCGATGAATTTGCGCAGTTTCACGTTCTGGTGATACTAAGTTTTGAGAAGTAATCGACAACGGCGACAGATCTGATTTTGCAAGAACGACTGAATCTTCTATTTGAGGAGGAATAATTGCAACAATGATTTCCTTGACCTTCCCTCGAATTTCATCAAGAACGGTTGGCTGCGTATTTGTGTCGCTCACTCCTTGAACCTGACCTGAAGACGTTGCATCCTGCTGATTTGTTGGGATCACTGACGTTGGGGTTGGAATAGGAGTATTGGTGGGTGTTGGTGTTGCAGTCGGCGTAGGAGTTGCCGTTGGAGTTGGGGTTACGGTCGGCATGAAATATCCAAACATTAGATCAAACTGAGTCGATTTTCCTTGATATTCATTCCCGGCGTTTTTATTCATTGAGATGGTATATTCAAAACTATCAGTTTTTCCGGGACCCAAAACGCCAAGCACCGCTTCGCTCGTCGTATAAAATTCTGCCAAAGAGCTTTTCCATACTTGTTTATTGACGCTGTTTCGAACGATAACAAGCTCGAGTGCCTCTGCAATATCCGCACCTTCTGACGACTGAATGTTAAATGCACGATGACCAACAAACTGAGAATCTTCGCTCTTATTTTCAATCGTAATAACGTTTGAGAGAGAATAGGTTGGATACCACAGATCTTCTTTATCAAAAAAACGTGCAATTGTCGCCGGCTTGCAGGATTTCTCATCACATTTCATGAAAAAGTCTGAGGCAAAAATCATGCCTCCTGCATTCATAAATACCAATAGTGTTCCGCAGATTGCGATAAGATTACGCATTTTTTTCATATGAAGAATCAATATACCATGCTACTTTTTTCCCCATTTCAACCGCAAAATTGGTTCCTCGATCCCACGGGTATACTTGCTGAATATTTGCGAGAAAAACGTTTTTCAGTGGTGTCTGAAATGGCAATATGTGTTTTGAGAAATTTTGTGTGACAATGGGTTGCGCAAATGGGACACGAAATACTGTTTTGCTCAAAATATGCGCTCGGTATCCGGGGGAAATCTTCTCCAATGCAGAATCATAGGTATTGAGGAGTTCTTCATCAGAAAGGGAAAAATACGGATGATCCGATGGAAGATAGTTTCCAACATAGACAATACATGAGCCATTGTAGTGAAATTTGTCAACATAATGAGTATGCTCGACAACAGCCAAAAATGGAAATGACTCATCACAGATGTTGAGCCAGTAAACATCGTTAGGCAAAAAGGGCGCATCAAGCTCAAGCACCATATTCACTGCACCAATTCCTTTGAACGACTGAAGTTTATCCATATACTCTCCCGGAAGTTCTGGGGCAAGTTTCATAAACAGTTTATTTGGTACGGTGACAAGAATTGCATCTACATCTTTTACACTTCCCTCAATGGTAAGACAATTCTCTTTTATCTCCGTAACTTCAGATTTGTATTTGATGGATCCGCCATTTTCGATAATTTTCTCAGCAAGCGTATCGGCAAATTTTTGAAATCCGTGATCGGGATATCCCAACTTTGTAGTCCGCGCTTTGATTCGTGCCCAAAACCAACTCAAAGAAATATCTTTATAATAGGGGCCAAATTTTCCAAGAAGCAGTGGTTCCCAAAGCATCTTATATGGTCGTATTCCTAAATATTTTTGAAGCCACTCGTGTGCCGTAAATTTCTCAAGGCTTTGCCAACCTGAAATATATCTCAAATATCCCAAAACCGCAGCCATGCGGAGGCGTTCAACAATAGTCAATTTTGAAAACATCAAAAGCCTAAGGGGAGAATCAAGCTGTAAAATATCACCTTCAATATATGAGGAAGTATTCGGTCGAGAAAAGCGAAATTTCACCCCAATTTCCCCAGCGAGACTTCGAATATCAGAGTCAGAAGTAAAAATATGGTGATAATGCTTTTCCAAAGGCCATTCCCAAGCATCGTTTTGAAAACCCATGGCAAGCCCTCCGGGCATCGCTTCCTTTTCAAATATCTCCACCGTATGACTTTTTTTTTGAAGCTCATATGCTGCAGTCATTCCAGTAAGTCCCGCTCCAATTATTGCAATATGCATATCTCCAATAATACCATTTCATCGATCAAACTCTTCATACCATATTTTGAAATAAATCTCTTGACAATTGGTTTGTGTGCTGAGTAATATAAATCATGGCACTTACAAAACATCAAACAAGTCGAATCAAACGACATTTGGGAGAAATGGCTTTCATTGGAGCAATTATTCTCATTCTCTGGGCAGTCATTGCAATTGCGAAATCACAAGGGCTCTAACTCCTATCCCATTCACTTCAAAGTTTGTATATAATCAGATCTACGTATGATGATTCATGTTGCCGATCTTCGATTTGACACCGATACTCGCGAAGTATCTCGCGCATCAAAATCAATTCATTTGACCAAACAAGAACTAAAACTGCTTCAATTTCTCATGGATCACCAGGATGAACCGGTTTCAAGAGAACAAATATTGAGCCACATCTGGCACGGTGCAGGCACCATGAAAACCAGAATTGTTGATGTGTATATTGGATATCTTCGAAAAAAAATAGATCAGGGATTTGAAAAAAAACTCATCAATACGCTCCATGGAAACGGATATATGATATCTGGTTCATGAAGAATTAAATCTGAAAGAAGGTTCCCACAAAATAAGCAACCGATGCAGAAAGTCCACCGACAAACAAAATTTCCCCCACTGATTTTATGATTGATTCCTGAGTAACTTTAAAGCGAAGAAGTCCTAATAGTAGTAGGGCACAGCCTGTTGCAATTATCGCCAAGGTAAATGGATGACCAAAGGGAAATACATACATGTACGGAATGAGTGGTATTGCTCCAAAAATCACAAATGAGAGAAATGTTGCAATTGCAGAAAATACCGGACTTTCGTCAAAAGGATTTGCCATCTCAAGCTCATACTTCATCATGAAATCGATCCAAAATGGCTTGTTTGTACTATAAATATCGACAAGTTGCGCAGCCTGTTCTTTTGAAAATCCTTTTTGTTTCAAGATTTCTTGAGATTCAGCTTTTTCAATGTGTGGATTTGCATCCACTTCACGTTTTTCCTTTCGTTCCTCTTTTCGATAGCGATCCTGCTCGGATCGTATGGATAAAAAATTCCCCAGTGACATAGATGCGCCATCTGCAAAAAGATTAGCAAGTCCAAAGAGAAGCACTGCAGCAAATCCAAGGCCACCAATCTGACCACCCGCACTTGCACCAGCAAATCCTGCAACAACCGCAAATGTCGTCACGATTCCATCGTTTCCGCCATATACAATCTCACGAAGATACGTACCAAAGGGAGATTGCCTGTGTTCTTCTTTTATATGCTTTTCAAGGTCTTGACGAGTGTAGCGCATGATATATTGTAACATTGGTAATCAAATATGAATAACATAGTACTCATTAACAAACCCCTCTCCCTCACTCCCCTCCAAACCATTCGCAAACTCCAGAAGCTCAAATCTGAGTATGCTCGTCAAAAAATCGGCTATGCAGGTCGTCTGGATCCCATGGCTGAAGGACTATTACTCCTTCTTGTAGGAGATGAGAATAAAAAACGTAAAGAATATGAGCGGCTGGACAAAGAATATGAGTTTGAGGTTCTTCTGGGATGTGAGACTGATAGCTATGACATCCTCGGATTGGTTCAATCTATTCACAACACGACAAAACACATTGGAGATAACAATTTTACAATTCAACAATTATTACAGCAATTTATTGGAACATCAGAACAACCCTATCCTCCCTACTCTGCAGCGCGAGTCAATGGAAAACCATTGTATTACTGGGCACGGGAAGGACGACTTGATGAGATCAAAATTCCTTCAAAACAAATCACTATTTCCAAAATTGAATTGCTTAAAATAACTCAGGTGCAGTTTTCGGATATTTATGAGGAAATAATCCAACGAGTTCAATCAGTTGAAGGAACATTCCGCCAAGAAGAAATCGTCGCCAAATGGAACAAAACGATCCAACAATATAACAATTTAACAATGAAACAATTATCTTGCACCATCTCCTGCTCAAGCGGTACGTATGTACGCTCAATCGCTCATTCCATAGGAAAAAAACTGAAGGCAGGAGGTATTGCCCTGTCGATCAAACGGACGAAAATTGGGTCATATACCTTCCAAGATGCTCTCAGACTTTAGATAAGATAATACAAAATCGAACTCATCGCCAAAATACCCACAAGTTGATATCCACTATCAACAACCGTAAGGAGAATTGGCTTCTGTTGGTACGTATTATTTACAAAGATTGCGGTCCCTGAAAATCCAAGCCACAACATTCCTCCAAAGCTCAATGCCTGAACAATCGTACTTACCTCAAACTCAACCATGAGATAGTTTAGTACTGAGGCAATTACAAATGCTGCTGCCGCGCTACTTACGAATGCAGCGGTCATTTTTTCCTGATCCATTTTGTCAAAATCAAGTTTAACTAATTTTTGCCATACTTTTCCCAGAAATACCCCCGAATACCAAAATGAGCCGATGATCATAAATGCGATCACCGAAAGTAAAATTCCTCCAATTGACATAGATATTTCCTCCAATATTAATTAATAATGATTAATCCATAATCAGACTTCATGTTCTCACAAATTATATTACAATCATTATATGATAAATGAAAAATTTCGTTTGTTTGCTCAGAAAATATCTCTTATTGCAGGCAGACCACTAACATTTCTTCTTGCTGTTGTTGTCATAATTTCGTGGGGTTTTTCTGGGTCATTTTTTAATTATTCAGATACCTGGCAACTTGTTATAAATACGAGCACGACCATCATCACCTTCCTCATGGTTTTTATCATTCAAAATACCCAAAACCGTGATGCTCGGTCTATTCAACTCAAACTTGATGAGCTCATACGATCCACCAAGTCCGCTCGTAATTCGCTTCTTTATCTTGAAAACCTTGAAGACGATGAGATTGATCGATTGAGTGAAGAATTTCAAAAAATCTACCAAAAAGAAATGAGGAGACGTGGAAGAGTCAAAAACGGATCATTTTAGTTTGGTTCAATAAGCGATGGCAGAGTGAGAGGACAGGATAATCCAAGACATATTCTTCGATTAAATATTACCTGCTCAAGAGTCCATACGATACCAAGAACCGCAACAATTAAAATCATTCCAATTACCGCAGCTTGTATTTTTTCTCGCGCCGCTTTTACCGAATCCTTGTCTCCTCCTGAGGTTACCCACGCAAGTGCTCCAAGAAGAAGATAAAACAGTCCTGCAAGACCAGCAATGACAAAGAATGCACGAATGGCAAAGGTCAAAAGATCTCCGAGAGTTGGAATTTTGAAACCAAACTCATCAATATTAATGCTCAACCCTTCTCGCACAATCTCTTCTTGACTGAGTACAATTGATGAAATTGCGGTTTTATCAACACTTGACGTATCAAATTCAGCTGAGATGGGTTCGCTCATGTCACTCAGAAGCACAATTGCATTTTCGGCAACATCAATTTCTTTAATTGGTCCATCTGCCGCAACAATCCAATTGGTAAGCTCTCCTTCCGGAAGTAAAAAGGATGCCGCATATTTTCTCTCAACGCCATTTGCTTGAGTAAATTCTCCAACCACATAGAGTCTATTTTTGTAAATAGCCATATCATTCACCACTCCATTGAGCTGAGGATTCCAGGAAGTAATACCTCTATTTGTCGTATCATACGAGGCAAGGTACGACTTATCTGTATCAACCATTTGTGTAAAAGATCCCCCAACAAAAACGGTATTTTCAAATGGTTCAAATGAGTTTACTGAGAGATTCGTTCCGGTAAAATCGGTGAGTATTTTTTTCGTTTTTATATCAAAAATAGCACTATTCTTTTGCAGCTCTCCGTCAACCATATCAAATGATCCACCGATAAAGAGAAGATCATTTACTAGCTCCATATCATTTACTGGATTATCGGTATCAATTTGCCAGTATGCAAATCGTTTATCCTTGAGGTTTATGATAATCATATTATTTCGTTCCATCAAAGGACCGCCATTGAGCTGCGCCTGAGAAAAATCTCCGGATATAAAATAAACATTATCTTGTTGAATTTTGTCTGAGACAGTCCCATCAATTTGTACCACCATTTCATTTGATGGTTGGTTTTGAGCGTCAAAAAGAGCACCTTCTGCATGTACGGGGGCCTGAAATATCAATCCAAAGATTGATACTAATAGGGTAATCGTGAGAAAAATGGTAGGAATTTTTTTCATATTTAAAGAGTATTTATATCCTATAATATTATACCACACTTTCCTTTTAATTCTCATCTGATACAATCAATTTTATGGGATATAGTCGCACATATCAAGGAATTATTTGGACTAATCACGCTTTAGAGCGACTCAAAGCTCGTAAAATCCCCCAAGAATATGCATGGAAAACATTTCGCTTCCCCGATGGCTCAAAACAAGGTAAATCTGGTGGAAGCCAAGAGTTTACAAAAAAAATTGATTCTTACTCGGTTACGCTCATAGCAAAGCAAAATGATAAAAAGGAATGGATCATTCTTTCTGCATGGATTGACCCACCAATTCAAGGATCAATTGATGTAAAAGATCACCATAAAACAAAAGAATCGACCGTATCTTGGATTATCAGAACAATCTTTAAGCTGTTTAAAAAAACCTCATGATATCCCTGCTCTTGATCATCCTCGTATTTCAAGTACAATGAGTACCGGAGTTACAATTTTACTTATTATCTATGTCATACCAATTACCCAACTTAGCATACGATTTTTCTGCTCTTGAGCCCCACATTGATACACAAACCATGCAAATTCATCATGACAAACACCACGGTGGATATGTCACAAAGCTCAATGCAGTTGTGGAAAAAAATCCATCACTTGAGGGAAAAGAACTTGTTGAGCTCATGAAAAGCGTGAATTCACTTGGGCTATCAGAAGAAGATAAGGCTGCATTTATTAACAATGGTGGAGGCCATCTCAATCATTCACACTTTTGGGAAATTATGGGGCCAGAAAAACAGATTGATGAAGCATTACAGGAACGAATCAAATCAACCTTTGGATCGATAGATTCTTTTAAAGAAGAGTTTGGAAATGCCGCAACAACTCGGTTTGGATCAGGCTGGGCATGGCTTGTCGATTCTGTTGGAGAATTGAAGATTTACTCTACTCCAAATCAAGATTCGCCATATCTTAAGGGCGACACCCCTCTCATTGGACTTGATGTCTGGGAACATGCATATTATCTCAAGTATCAAAACCTGAGACCAGACTATATCAAGGCATGGTGGAATGTGTTGAAGGTTTTGGAATAAAAAGGTGAGAAATTGACTCACTATGAAATGGTTATTTCAGTAGCACAACCCGTGCTGGTGCGCCATCAATCCCGACATATTTGAGCGGAAATGCAACGAGTGTATATTCTCCTGGCTCAACTTGAGACAAATCAATCCCTTCAATGATTGGAATATCTTTTTCTAAAAGAAGTGTATGAGGTCTATTATCTTGTGAGCCTTTTTGCTTTATGGAAAGATAATCAATTCCGACCAGTATTGCACCTGCTTCTGCAAGATATTCAGCTCCTTCTGGTGAAAGATAAACAAAGTTGGGATGAAATTCATCATACCCTCGTAAAGAATTGGTGGTTTTAAGAAGTATTCGCTCACCATTCAAAACCGAATGAGATTCTAGCGTATCTCTTGATATCGAACTTGTATCTCCCATACAATCGATTACTCGGCACGGACCCATAAAAATATCAAGGGAAAGCTCGTCAATACTTTTTGCATCAGTTATTGCGTGTCGTGGCGCGTCAATATGCGTGCCGTTATGTGACCCTGAGGTGATTTGAGAAATAATCGATTTACTTGCTTCACTTTTAATTTCTTCTATCTTTATTTTTGGATTTCCGGGATACACAATGGTTTTTTCGGATAATGGAATTGAAATATCTATGATTTTTGAATAGTTCATTTTTTTATGTAATTAATAGTAAATACGAGCGAAGATACTAAATTTTCTAGACGATTCGGGAACCGTGAATGAAATGAACGGAAGGGGCCCCGCTAAGTATAGAAAATTTGGTATCGAGCGACATTGAAATAAAACAAGATCCCTGCCTTCCCTCCAGAGGCGAACAGGCGCAGGAATGACAATTATTTTTTCTGTACTGGGTGCCCTCCGAACTGACCGCGTAGCGCTGACACCACTTTCCCCACATAGCTTGGATTTTCCTGCGACTGCACGCGAAACTCATACGATTCTTTGATGACCGGTACGGGCTCATTCATCTCTTCTGCCGTCTCAACAGTCCACTTCCCTTCTCCACTATGACTGATTGATCCAGAGATCTCATCAAGATTTGCACCAAATTCTTTGTACGCCTCGGAAAGCCACCCGATGAGTCGCGATTCTATTACGCTTTTTTGATTATAAATCTGTGCAACTTCACCCATATCAAGGTTGAAGTCAGACCGCTTCATCACATTAAATCCCTCTCCAATAGCCTGCATCATGCCATATTCGATCCCGTTGTGGACCATTTTGACAAAATGTCCAGCACCAACTCCTTCAAAATGTGCATATCCCTTTTCAACTGACACATCTTTATACAACTGCTCAAGCTTCGTAAATAATTCTTTTGAACCACCAACCATAAGACAAGCACCGTTTCGTGCCCCCGATGGACCACCCGAAACACCAACATCAACATAGTGTATTCCATGTTCTAATAGTTTTTGAGCTCGGAGCGCGTCATCTTTGTAAAAAGAGTTTGCCGCATCCACCACAATGTCATCTTTGTTTAAATATCGAGCAATACCCTCAGTTCCAAAAATAGCTTCTTCTGTCGCGTCTCCAGCGGGAAGCATGAGCCAAATAATGCGTGGATTTTGTTCACATTTTGATGCCAGTTCTTGATATGAATATGCAGGGATCATTCCATCTTTTGCAGCTTCATCAACCTTCTCTCGGGATCGATTCATGACAATAACGCGCCAGCCTTTTTCATTGAGCTGCTGTGCTATCCCCTTCCCCATTTTTCCGAGCCCTACGATGCCAATTTCGTGATTCATATGTGTTAATTAACTTTTTATTTCAATATTTTTACCTTTTTCATACTCAATGAGCTGAGGAATATTTTGATTTCGCCATGTTTTTATGATCGGCTCGATAAACTTCCATTCGCTCAAGATTTCCTGAGTTGAAACAAATAATGTCTGATCTCCTCGAATAATATCAAATAAGAGCGATTCGTAATCATCGACAAAAAGCTCTTTACTGTATGCTTTATTATAATCAAACCCAAGCTCATGTTCGGCTGTTTCATTGGAAAACCCCGGTTTTTTGGCAAAAAATTTCATCGTAATTTTTTCATCTGGTCTGATGTGATAATGCAATGTGTTTTTCTGCTCTCCCTCAATCCCATACAGACAGAGCGGTGTTTCTTTAAAGGTTACAATAACTTCGATCATCTCACACTCCAGAGCCTTGCCACTTTCCAAAATAAGTGGGACTCCGTCAAAATCGGGAAGATTTGATCGTGCCTCAATGCGAAAATAGGTCTCTGTTTGTGATTTGGGATCAACTCCTTTTTCTTGATGGTACCCCTTGTACTGACCTCGCAAAGTCTTTTTCCCAACTTCTGATGCGTCCATGACATGCAGAGATGCAAGTGCTTCACTTCGTTTATTTTTGATATCTTCTGGAATAAATTTGTACGGGTGATCCATAATAAACAATCCCAAAAGTTGAAGCATGTGATTTTGACCAACATCACGCAGTGCACCGACTTTATCGTAAAAATCTCCTCGACTTTGTACATCCAGGTTCTCAAGAAGGCGAACTTCAATTTTTTCAATATAATTTTTGTTCCACGATGGGGTGAGGAATGAATTACTGAAGCGAAATACCAAAATATTTTTGACCGTTTCTTTTCCTAAATAATGGTCGACTCGATAAATTTGTTCTTCTTTAAAAAGAGTTCCGAGCTGTGTATCAAGTTCAAGTGCGGTTGTGAGATCGGTACCAAATGGTTTTTCAAGAATAACGCGCGTCCATCCTTCTTCTGGACTACATGGCTCAGTAAGACCAGAATTATGAAGGTTTGTGACGATATCTGAATATGATGCAGGAGGAACAGCCAGATAAAAAAGTTTATTCGAGCAAATACTCCACTCGCCATCAATGCGTCCCAATGTTTTTGCCAGATCTTCATACGCACTTTTTGTGCTAAAATCCCCTTTTACATAGTAAAATGCTGCCAGAAACGCATCAAATTGCTCTGGATCTTTGTATTTTTGAGACTCCATAATTTCACGAAGATATGTTTGAAGTTTTTCATCATCATAGTCACGTCGAGAAAATCCATAGACGCGAAAGCGTGCAGGAAGTCGTTTTTTTCGATATAAATGATAGAGTGCTTTGAGAATTTTCTTCTTTACCAAGTCTCCAGTCACGCCAAAAATGACAAATATAGTCGGTAATTCAAACTTCGGTAGGGCAGTTATTGCATTCATACGTTTAGATTATACACGAGTTGCATGCTCCACTATTCTCTTTAAAATCGCAAGAGAGGATGCATAGGTTGCCTCTACTCCTTCATAGCCCAAGTTACGCGTTCCAAGAGTAATTGCCTTGGTATACGGCGTATCAGAGGCATAGTGAATAATGCCGATATCTATTGGGTCTCGACTCATTATTATTTCTTCTTCTTCTGGATATCGATTAAAATGAGTTGTCTCATATAATGCATTGAGATAGGGACCATCCTCCATCTCAATAATTGAATATCCTTTATCAAAAAACTTCCGAATCACCTCATTGGGGTGAAGAAGCGTTCCTTTTGTCGAAACGACCATTTGATTATCGACCACTGCGCCCGTTTTGAAATCTTTAAAATATTCTTTGGTGAATACATTTTCAAGCTCATACGTATTGTTTGTATAGGTGTCAAAAACTTTTGTCGGTAATCCAATATCTCCCAAATTTCCTTTGAGAAACGAGGCTTTTCCGAGAATATACACACCTTGAGGATTATTTACATTGTGCAAGATTGTTGATAACACCATATATGCGCCTGACCCCAGTGGGTAATCAATATTAAGAACCAACGCTTCAGAGTTTTTAAGATATGAAAGATCACAGTCAAGCTTTCCGGCAAGTCCAGAATTTTGAATGGCTTTCAGAGGAATAACCTGTGCATTAATATCTAAATAGTGTTTGGCTTCAATAAAATCAATTCCCAATGATTGCTCATACTTTTCTCTTTGTTTTCTTACTTCGGGATGATCTACTTCATATTTTTTGAGAATATACCAGAGAAAATTTTCCCGTGATCCATCATGCTCACCTTTTTCGATTAGTTTCCAATATTCAAGAAGTCGGTTCATTTTATGCTCTTTTATGTAGGAAATAAGCTCCGGCTCAACCTTGGTCACCCAGCCCGTGAGATTGTTTACAATGCTGTGGGTATTTGAAGAAATAAAATAGAATGGCTTGTTCCGCAAATCCTTATGTTGAGTGTTTTCGATTATATACTCAAACCATCGTTGAGCCGCCTTTTTATAATCGACATAATGACCGCGAAGAAGTCGGATGGAAAAGGAAAGTTTTTTTGATTTAATTGTTTCAAGTCGCTTCATCGTATCGGTATCCCAAATGCGAAAAATCCGTTTCCAATTGTCATGATCAATTCCTAATATCTTTTGCACCTCGGCTTCGTTTGAACGGTCAAACTTCTTGGAAAATGACTGCAATTTGCAGTGAATTTTATTCCATTCAATCGAAAAGGACGTCAGGAGTCCGACCATATCATCAAGATCGGTGACAGAGTTTATGTACGTTGCAAGAGTTTTCTCCCCATCAAAATACATTTTCCGACGACGCGCTGGGGCATGCACCTCTTCCCAAACATCAATAGCAAAGCCCTCTCGCGAAAAACTTTCGGCAACCTGAGCCATGACAATATTTTGCGCCTCATGGATAATGCGGGGCAACCGGAGAAAAGAGTACATAAAAGCCTCAATATCTATTAATTCTGTAGAAGCGTGTTTATGCAAAGAAGGACTCATCTGCTGATATAAATCGATAAACTGATCGATTTTCAATACTCCGTTCTTTTGCAAATACGAGCGGTATGCGGTGGTAAAGGCTTTTGTTGAAGATGGATTAGTATTCATTTGCATTATTGTATCAAAAAATGAACTTCAATCTTATTCATCTTCAATCGACTGTTACTTTTATTTCCTTTTTGTTATAAAATAACCTAACTCACATGAAGTTAGTGTTAGTATCATGCTCGTGTACTATCAGTACTGATTGCACGATCAATGAAGAAAAATATGATTTATAGAGATTTATTATGATTCGATTTTCCCGGAGAGAAGACTATGCAATTGTAATTATAGGAACGCTTGCAGAGGCATTTAAAAAGCGCCTTGTTCCCCTTTCTGAAATAGCAAAAGAATATAAGATTTCTTCATTATTTTTACGAAATTTGGCATATGAGTTGCGTGATGCAGGTGTTATTAAGGCGGTCGAAGGAAGAAATGGCGGATATTATCTTGCGAAAGATCCAAATGAAATACGAATGGGAGAAATACTGAGTATTTTTTCAAAAAAACAACATCTCATCTGTTGCCCAGCAAATATTGATCATAATTTCAAAAGAATATGTCCGAAAGAAAAGTATTGTGTTGCAGGCAATGTTTGGAGAGAACTGAATAAGGAATTCATGGATAAAGTATATAGTTTGTCATTAAAAGCTTTTCTTGAATATAAACCAAAAATAGATATCTAACACTTGATTAGTGTTAGTTCAGTTTATTAAAATTTCGTTATTCGGTTAAATATTTACCAAATAGAATATGTTTTCCTCTTTCCTTATCACGTTTCGCGAAACACTTGAGGCAGCAATTGTAATCGGCATTATTCTTACGTTTCTTTCCAAAACAAATCAAAATATATTTAAGAAATTTGTGTGGCAAGGGATTGGCGCAGGAATAGGACTTTCAATTGTTCTTGCTTTTATACTCGATACATTTTTCGGCGGATTTGAAGGAAAAACGGAGGAAATTTTTGAGGGTGTGCTGATGCTTGTCACCGTTGGTTTTTTGACGTGGATGATCATGTGGGTTCACAAACAAAAAGATGTCGCAAAGAGATTAAAAGAAAAGATTGCTCTTCACACAAAAGAAGGATATGGGTTGGGCGTATTTATGCTTATTGCAAGTTCTGTGTTTCGTGAAGGTGTTGAGACCGTTTTATATTTGAAGGCAAGTAGTATCGCTGGTGCATCCAATCAGTTACTTGGGGCGATTATCGGAATTATTTTTGCGCTAACACTTTCATACATACTTTTCCGTTGGGCAATAAAAACCAATCTATCCCTTGTGTTTAATATTACCAGTATTTTCTTACTTTTCTTTGCGGCAGGTTTGCTCGCGCATGGCGTCCATGAATTTCAAGAGGCCGGAGTACTTCCAATATTTTCATTCGACCCCATATTTAACATATCTCATATTCTTGATCACAAAAGTACATTGGGAAGCATGCTGAGAGTCGTCTTTGGCTATTCCAGTAGACCAACGTTATTCGAACTCATTTCGTACGGTTCATATTTCATCTTTATTTTTTGGCTTCAGAAAGTGACCGATCAAACATTGGTAAAACGATCGGTTTGAAGAAAAAATACGCGAGTGAGCCGGATTCGAGAACCGCAAAAATACCAATCAAATACATCCATGTCTCTCCTCCTTGAAGTGCTACATGAATAAATAAACTCCATACAATCAAATATGACAATGAGTGCAACCGTTTCCACCAAACGCCCATTTTCTTGATACTATAATCATTTGACGTCAAGAATAATAACATCATTGGGGCCAGTGATAAAAATCCAAGCACCTCAAAAAGTGGAGGATTCAAATTCAGGGGCACTCCCGCCAAAACAATGGGAAGCATTCGGAGAGCCAGGTAATGAAACAGGCCAAATAAAAATGCCGTCACACCGATCTGGCGACGAAATAGCATCAGAATCTGTGTGATAGGTGATACAAGATTAAATCGTCGCGCAATTCCCGGAAGCATTGATAATGAAAAGTAAACAAGAGCAAATACACCGCTGACTGTTCCCCATTCATATACAACCCCTCGCTTGGTCTGAAGACTGATCAGATATGCAGAATATCCAATCATCCCAACAATATACATATACTGTCCATAAAAAATCCATATCATGGTTTTTTTATGTTTTGCAAAAAACTGAAATATTGATTGTGGATTGGAATCTAAACTCATCGTATTTATAATAGGACACATCAACTATTTGCGCAACCACCATGATCATATCAGTATATAAACCAAAAGGAATTACCTCATACGATGTGATTCGAAAACTGAAAGAAAAATATCCCAGAGAAAAAATCGGACACGGTGGTACGCTTGATCCACTCGCTGAAGGAGTTCTGGTAGTTGGGATCGGGCGTGAGAGCACACGAAAACTTCAGATCATTCTCAAAGGAACAAAAAAAACGTACGAAGCTACCATTGAACTGGGAAAAACATCTCTTACAGACGATTCTGAAGGACCAATTATCGACACAAATAATTCTCATATTGCTCCCACTGAACAAGAATTAATAGCGGTACTTTCCTCCTTTAAAGGAAAAACGCTCCAAACACCTCCAAAATATTCAGCGGTTAAAATCAACGGTGTTCCCGCATATAAACGAGCACGTCGTGGCGAGCAGTTTGTACTTCAACCAAAAAATGTCATCATTCATTCAATAAAACTTTTAAAATATGATTTTCCCCATGTTCAAATAGAGGTTGCGTGTGAATCTGGCGTCTATATTCGTTCGCTCGCACGAGATGTCGGAACTAAACTAAAAATAGGAGCTTATGTTTCGTCTTTAATTCGCACCGCTGTTGGCTCATATACCCGAAATGATTCGATCAATCTTTCTTAAAAACTCAGTAATGCCCCTCAATAAACCACACGGAATACATGTATCTATTGTTTTTTAAAATGAATCTGTGCATAGTTATATATAGGCAAGTATATTGTTCATTAATTGCCTATTGAAAGGTGGTGAATTCATTCATGGCTCCAAAAAAAACTAAAAAAACAGTCGCAAAAAAATCAGTGAAAAAGGCAGTAAAAAAAGTAAAGAAACCAATGAAAAAGATTGTTAAAAAACCAGTGAAAAAAGCAGTAAAAAAAACGGTGAAAGCAAAGAAACCAGTAGCAAAAAAACGAACCGTTAAAAAAACCAAAAAGACAAAGAAATAATATTAGGCTTTAACATTCATAAACACAAATAAACCACAGAAATTTCTGTGGTTTATTTATTTTCATTTATTTGACGTTTGTCTGATTTCATTATATAATGCAAACAAGTTGCATTAATATATGAAACCACAACACATCACAAAACTGCAAGAAAAGGGCTTTCGAATGACTCAGGCTCGATCTTCAATTATTAATCTTCTTGAAAATACCGATCATCCACTCACGGCATCAAGTATTCACAAAATACTCAAACGTATAGGAGTCACAACAAATATCACCACTGTTTATCGAGAAATAGAATTTCTTCTGAAGGAGCGCATCATTGAGAAAATTCCTCTTTTGGATAATGAACTTCATTATGAAATAACGGGGCGAGCTCATCATCATCATCTTTTTTGTACTTCTTGTTCAAGCATAAAAGACATTGTGCTACAATCAGAACAGGGTCTTCTCGAAGAGGTTCATGACGTTTCTTCGTATGATATAACCCGACACTCATTGGCATTTTTCGGCACATGTCCGGACTGTAAATAACACATGACACTTTTTTGGATCATTCTTGTAAATCTTGTCATCAGCCTTCTCTCATTAGCAGGAATTGTTATTTTTGCGTTTAAGAAAAAAACCAGTAAAAAAATTACCCATATATTTGTTAGTTTTTCTGCTGGTGTACTTCTTGCTTCAGCACTACTCGGCATGTTGAAAGAATCTCTGCATGAAGCTGATATTGATATGGCGCTTATGTTTGTTCTTTCTGGAATGGTTCTTGGATTTATGATGGAGCGACTCTTTCTCTGGTACCACCATCATCATGAAGATACACACAATCTCAAACCTACCGCTTTTTTAGTACTTTTCGGCGATGGGGTACACAATTTTATTGATGGAGTTGCCATTGCTGCAGCATTTCTTGCATCACCAATTATTGGAATAACAACATCGATCGCTATTGCGGCTCATGAGCTTCCACAAGAATTTGCCGATTTGATGATTTTATTGAATTCTGGAATGAAAAAAAAGAAGGCTATTCTCTTTAATTTTATCTCTGCACTCACTGCTGTTTTGGGTGGTATTTTGGGATATTATTTTTTGCAGTCTTTCACTGGTATGCTTCCGCTTATTCTTGCCTTTACTGCTGGGATCTTTATATATATTGCTGCGGCAGATCTCATTCCGGAATTACATGAAGATCATCAACATTCACCTTCGTTTCTCCAGATAGCCCCATTTCTTATAGGAATCATATTTATCTATCTTATAACCTCAGTATTTGGACACTCTCATGATGAGCATTATGAAGAAACATATCTTCAAGATGAATATCATGATGAATCTATTGAGATGGCTTCAGAGAAGTAGTTCCCCGCTTACTTTTTTGTTAAATACCCTGTTGGAGAATATATTTTGAGATCAATCGATTTACTACTTTTTTTTCTCTCTGCAGTTGATGAATCCACCTTTGAAGAAGACTCAAACCTTCAGATGTTGTTTTATACATCACGCGCTCTGGTCCCTCCGCACTCTCTTCATGATATTTGGTCACATATCCTCCACGATGCAGTTTAGCTAAACATCGATATAAATTTCCGATATTTACTTCACAAATTAATTTAATTTTTAAATCCTTTTTAAGTTTATAGCCATAACTTGCCTTTTTTGACAGCAAAAATAAGATACAGGGTTCATAATAATTTTCGACAATAATGTGTGAGGCATTCTCTCTCATACTATATGTAAGTTTATATATAGTTAGAAGATTTTGTCAATCATGAGCTTTCAAGATTTGCTTGCGGAACAGATGCTACTGATGGCGCAGGAATTTGCGTCTGAAGTGGTGATTGTGGTAATGCTTGTGGAATTGGAGCTGGTTTTGTCTCAGAAGTATTTGAAGTTGAAAACGGCACTTTTGGAAAAACCACCGAAAACTGCGTTCCCGTATTTTCGATGCTTTCGACAAAAATCTTCCCGCCCATTTTTTCCGTCAATTCTTTGGTGATCCATAAACCGAGACCAGTTCCGGGAACATTTTTTGTTTTATCATTGTAAATACGAGAAAATTTATCAAACAAACGATTCATCTTTTCAGGAGGAATTCCTACTCCCGTATCTTTGATACTCGTCTTGATACTCTTTTCCTCAAGCTCATGCATAACGGTGATTGTTCCTTCTAAAGTATATTTGATCGAATTTCCGATCAAATTGATAAATATTTGCTCAAGCTTGTTCTTATCCCCTTTTACGAATATTGGAGTATCACATTTCTGATAGACAAGCGATAATTTTTTATTTTGAGCTTCTGGAACAAGCTGATTTATTACATTAGTCACAATTTCTCGTAGATCTTGTGTTCCCATTTCAAGCTTCATTCGATTCATTTCAATTCGAGATACGTCAAGAAGATCGTTTACCAAAATGCTCAATCTATTTGAACCAGCTAATATTTTGACGACTTCATCAAGCATTTCAGGACTTTCTTTTATGCGTTCATTTTTTTCTAAAAGAAATGCGTAATTTTTGATGATGGTGAGAGGAGTTTTGAGTTCGTGTGCGGCAATAGAAATAAAATCATCCTTCAAATTATCAATCTCTTTGAGCTTGATAAATGCAGCCGCTCGCTCAAAGAGACTAAAATGATTGACCAATAACAATAGAATGACAACAAGCGTAATGAGAAGGATTTTAATCGAGTCATTGACTGTACGTTGTGTTATCTCATCAATCTGTGCAGCTGAAACATAGGTATTTATCACGCCAACTTTTTTGTCATTTTCATCGTACATTGGTGATGCAACGAGCCACATTCGCTCAGCAGGGCGGTCCCCAAGAGCAGCATTTATTTCTTTAGAAAATGCCTTATCAGCGCTGAATGCTAAGTGATTTAACACGGGATCATACACCGCACGAGTGAGCGATGCAGTTGTCGTAAAGGAAAGATTCTCCTGATCTTTCAGTCGAAAAACTTCGACTGCTCGAATTTCTGGAAGATCAAAAACAAGCTCATCCAACACTGATTTAAGCTCCGCCTCATTTTCCAGTTTATCTTTCAGATGCGAAGAGATTACCGATTCCACCAGAAGTGCTTTATTGTTTAACTCGAAATCCATGTCTCGAGAAAAACTTTTCAAGAGAAAGACGGTGTTTATGACCAGCGCAGAAGGGATAAGAATTACAATGAGGATTGAGTAAATCAGTTGCGCAAGATATTTATTTTTTTTAAATAAATCAACCAGCATATATCTCTTTCTTCTTATTCTTGATCCGATACACAAAAAGCAGGATTGCAATTGCATCGAGAATCAACAATATTGCAATCACGATAAAATTGCGAATCGTGCTGGATTCTGGCACCCTTACCTGCTGCAGGCTGAGTCCATCTTCTGCTGATGCGTAAACGGGTGGAACAATGAATGTATTAATCGCTGAACGCACTTGAGTCCCATCTTCTTGCGGAACAACAACATATGCGGTGTGTTCTCCTGCTTCAAGCGGCTCTTCAAGCGTATATTTCCAAACGCCATTTTCATCAGCTTGTACCGTCACGACAATTGGATTAGAGTAAATAAGAATAGTAACAACCGTATTTGGTGTTGCTCTCCCTTGCATCAGGACTGTTTGTCCGATTTTTGTTGTTTGTGTTTCGACCACACCCATAGAAGTGTCATTATCAATGGACACTTCTTCCGGCTTGAATTTTGATGGCAATATGAGTTGAGCTTGTGTTGATCCCACAATATGCTCATTTTTTATCTCAATTTTTATGGGATCTGATATATATTTTTGTACTGCTTTATGAGCGACTGCAAAAATATAATATTCTCCATTTGGCATAAATGAAGTGGTCCACTCGATATTTTTATTTCCCATCGAGCTTACTTTTCCCAAATACATTCGGTCATCAACCGACACCACTGGCTGGAGTAAAATGGTCACGGTGGAAAATAATTGTGGATCGACCGCAATTAATGTTTTGCCGCTGAGGACAGCTCCGGATAATGGATGAATAATTGATGGTGGTGAAATCACTTCGGTATGAGATGATTCTTTTTTTTGATCGGGCGGTGAAGTCTGCTCGTCAGAAGATGACGATTCTGATTCATTCTGCGAATTTTGCTGTACTGGCGTTGGCGTCTTCTGTTGATTTTGCTGAGCCTGTGGAGAAGGGCTATATTGCGTTTGTGCGGTGGGCTGTTGTAAGACACTCGTTGGAGATGTTGTTTGATTATTTGAATCTGTCGCAGTACTTGTTTCGGTTTTGTGCTCAGTACATACTCCATGCTGACAAAATCCTTGACTTGAACACGTTAGTTTTTGAGTAACACATCGATGATCTACATACTGGGATCCATTCCATGTCCCGCGACAGACAAATTCGGCAACCGCACCATCAATACAGCTGTCATAATTTGTTCCCTTTGCATCTCGACAGATCCCCCGTGTATCTCTATTCTCACCATCAGTATCATAGCACCAATCGGTAGGTGTATTTTTATCATCAAGTGATGAATCTCCGAAATCTACCGTTGATGTTGTATTTTGACTCACCGCCGAAGTTGTTGAGTCCAAACGAGGCGTTGCGGTAGGTATCGGAGTAAATGTTGGTTTTGGTGAACAAAACCCAAACACATAGCTTGATGTTTCCCAGCACCAAAATGGCTTTGGCGTTGGAGTTGGGTTTGTAATATATCCGGTTCCTGTTCCGGATCCCGGACCTGTTGTTGTTGAAGTAGGATATGGGGTACTATATGCTCCTCCACCGGTTCCTGTTCCGGATCCTGAATTAGACGTCCTCGTAGTGATGCTTGAGGTTGTTGGAAAGATACAGTGATTTGGGTACTGTTTACAAAACTTATATACAACACAGTCAATCGGCGCTACTCGTTGACAGAAATAATTAAAAGCATTTCGCGCTTCTTTCTCATCTTTTAAAATAGGTTCATTGATCGTCGTTTCACCCAATCGCTCACCAGACATTTCTCGCTGAGAAAAGGTAAAAGGAGTTGTTTGAATGAGAGGAAATAATACATATACTGTAGTTGACAAGAGAACTCCCAAAATAATTCCAGGGAAAAAAGATACTAAATGACGAAAATGATTTTTAGTAAAATTCATTTATGTACTTTCAGTATACTGTGAAATATTCCTAAAAATCAACGTTGTAATGCTTCCGACTTCGAAATTATAAAGAGTATTAAAGAAGCTTTAATTCTTTCGGTCAATTGCGTACACTGAAGATAACTTACCATGAAATCATCACTTTCATTATTATCAAAAAAATCCCTTCTCCTTCTTTTTGCATATGCCCCAGCTGGGCTCGGTCACTTGCGAGTAACCAGCGCACTCTACCACGGCCTTCCCTCAGAAGCCTCCCCGCTTCTTCTCGGATCTCAAGATACGACTATTACTGCAATGCATCGATTGATGAGTGTTCATACCATCACGCGCGAAATATTCGAATGGCTTGAGCAGGGAAACGCCGAAGAAATTACTACCCCACTCTATCGCTGGTATCTTCGATCGCACACCGATCTCTTGTATCGACAAATCACAACGATTATCGATCAACGGATTGAAATGCCCGAGGAGCTTCTTCTCATTGCAACCCATTTTGGACTCGCTCACCAAGCCACGGCTATCAAGCAAAAACTTATTACCAATCGAAAAATGAAAGTTTCAATAGTGGTTCAAGTAACTGACGATTCGCCGCATCATATTTGGTATATTCCTGATGCAGACATCATTTTTGTTCCGAGTCAACGCACCAAAGATCGACTTGAAGCATATGGAAGAAAGTCAGATCTTCCTCCCGTAAATATTGTGGTAAATCCCTACCCATTAAGTCCAAACTTGAGTACCGATCTTCCCGAATCACGAATGGATCATCGAAAATCACAGCTTAATCCCCATGAAGATACCACGATCCATTTTGCAATACCCATCTCGGGAGCTGCGGTTGGGATGCATTTTGTGACGCACCTTGTTGATCATCTGCACCTAAAGTCATCTCGCTTTCAATTTCATGTAATATCAAAAAATGCGCCATTTACCTATCGTTTTATATACGATATGAATAGTAGGCCCCATGTTGATGTCCAATCATCTCCTCATGATAAAAAAGTGATTGAACTATATGAAGATTTATATCAGAATACGACTATATCACTTGAGGTAACCAAACCAAGTGAACAAGCATTTAAAGCACTGATTACACCAAAAAAGCGCGGTGGCGCGATCATGTTGTTTTCAAATCCGGTGGGTCGGCAAGAGTACGATAATTTGCATTTCTTACAAAGAAATGGTTTATTGCCCTATAAAACAATTCAAAAAGAACTGTGGAACTTCGCAAAACACGATCACGTACTTGACGAAGGCGAACGTAAAAAAATTTATAAAGAAGCAGCGACATGGCGAGCGCTCAAACTTCCGGATGGCTCAGAAGATGCAGCACAATTTATTTGGTGGTGTCACCAAGAAAAGATCTTTCAAACAATGCTCTCCTGTCATATTTTGCCGAATACCAATGCTGAAAGCAATTTTGAATTGAGAAGTGACGGTGTGGAAGAGCTTTGGGAAAAAACGGCACAGATTTTAACGAACAACCGTTAATTGACTAAAAAATCAAAAACCCCCTTAAGCATGTATCATATTCTGTTCTGATCTGCTATACTTACTCTTTGCTTAATGTATGAAAATCAAAAATATCGCAATTATCGCTCATGTGGATCATGGGAAAACAACCTTGGTCGATGGGCTTCTCAAACAGTCTCACATCTTTCGAGATAATCAGAAAGAAATGTCACAGGTTCTTCTCATGGATTCAAATGATCTTGAAAAAGAAAAAGGAATCACCATTTTGGCAAAAAACACGAGCATTGAATATCTGGGAGAAAAAATAAATATTATTGATACGCCAGGACACGCAGATTTTGGAAGTGAGGTTGAACGAGTACTCAATATGGCAAGTGGCGCACTGCTTCTTGTTGATGCGGCCGAAGGTCCACTCCCCCAAACACGATTTGTCTTGAAAAAAGCACTCGAGGCTGGTTTAAAACTCATATTATTTATCAATAAAATTGATAAAAAGGACGCGAGACCTATTGAGGTCAAGCATGAAGTAGAAAATTTGTTTCTCGAGCTTGCAGAACACGAGGATATGCTCAATTTCGTCACATTGTACGGCGTTGGCCGCGATGGCAAGGCATATGCAGAGCTTCCCGAAAACTATACTTCAGATTTATCGGGCGATCTGACGCCGCTCCTCAATGTCATTCAAAGTGAAATTGAAAATAGTAATGTAGATGTTGATAAACCATTTCAAATGCTTATCTCAACCATCGATCACGATCCGTATGTCGGAAGACTCTGTATCGGAAAAATCACGCGGGGAACGCTGAAAAAAGGACAGCGGATCTCACTTGTTGATAACGAAAAAATCATCGGAACCTTTAATGCCACAAAACTCTTCACGAGCCGGGGCCTTCAAAAAACTGAGGTAGATGAGATTGTGGCAGGGGATATCGCATCACTTGCCGGTATTCCTGAGCTTTCGATTGGTCAAACGGTGACCGATCCGGGAACTCCGGAAAGTTTGCCGGTCATAAACGTTGAGGAACCAACCATTAAAATCAAAATTGGCCCAAATACGAGCCCATTTGCGGGACGTGAAGGAGAGTATGTCACCTCTCGTCAGATTCATGCGCGATTATATAAAGAGCTTGAAACCGACCTTGGTTTGCGCGTTGATGATGATCCGGATTCAAATGCATGTATGGTGAGTGGTCGGGGTGAGCTTCATCTTGCAATGCTTATCGAATCAATGCGCCGTGAGGGATTTGAGCTTGAAGTTTCAAAGCCACAAGTCATTTTCAAAAAAGTAGACGGCGTGCAATGTGAGCCATATGAAGAGCTCACGATCGATATCCCGAAAGATTTTATGGGGGTAGTCACCGAAGAAATTGGAAAGAGAAAAGGAAAACTTATCAATATGACGACCCAACAAACCGTGAATCTTCGCCTCGTCTATAAAATCTCAAGTCGCAATCTCATCGGCATTCGAAGCAACCTTATGACCAATACCCGAGGAACGGCTGTCATGAATACCTATCTCATTGGATACGAACCGCTGGGAACAGCCATGGAAACCATCAGAAATGGTGCACTTATCGCAACACAAGCTGGGGAAACACTTTCCTACGGACTCTCAAACGCTCAAATTCGTGGCACCATGTTTTATGGACCGGGAGAAAAGGTCTACGAAGGAATGGTTATCGGCCTTGCGACACAAGAAAAAGATTTGGAAGTCAATGTCTGCAAAGGAAAAAATCTCACCAACAACCGCTCATCCGGAGAGGGAGTCAAAATTCAACTCGAACCACCAACAATCCTCTCGCTCGAACAGTACCTCGACCTCATCGGGGACGATGAGTATCTTGAGGTCACTCCAAAAGAACTTCGTCTGCGAAAAATGCAACTCACCCTCGCTCTTCGAAGAGTGAAAAAACGGAATGAGTAAACTCAATCTCCTTGACATACGCACTCAATGCGCCTATAATACTATAGGTTGTGATCCCACTCTAAGACTATATGTTTTTCTGTTGGGAAAATGACCATTAGCACTTTAAAAATGAGGGAAGGAATTGAATAGTTGATTCTGAGTCGATTTAGTTTCTTCTGCACTCAAGATGGGTCTCAAATTTTTTGAGATGTGTCTCGAGTGCAGAATGTAAGCTGTTCTTGCACTCATCAATCAATTAATTCAATCAAAAGGAAAGGAGGAAAAAGAAGCACAAAGAGTACAAGTTGTACAGGCTCAGCAGGAGCCTGGAGTATAAGTTTTTGGGAGGTTTTTTCCCAAAAACACCGCCAATCTCTGGTCCGGATGACTGGAGGTTGTGTGCAGTATTTTGTTCAATTTGACTTCTGAAGTTACACCTAATCCTAAGGAGTGTACGACAATGCAAGAAATCTATGCAACACACGTACCCGTGGTAGTCCCTTTCAACGTAGATGGCCAAGCTCGCAACGGGGTACTTTGGGTCCCCAATGAGCTTTTCCACAGTGGAGAGTTTGACGTTGACGTCTACCGAAATGCAGCAATGGCTATCCTTGAGCGTGATGGTGCCGAAATGGGTGAGGAGCTCATGGTGGCAGATCCATCGGAGATGACCGTCATCACTGAAATTCGCATCCCAATAGGCGTATTAGGCCTTTCCCCTGAGTATTTTGGAGGATTCGGTGGCGTTCCCAGCCCATTCAATCAGAAGCCAGGCGTTTTTGAGAGCCTGGGAATCGGCTCGATCATGTCTGCTGTGTTGAATCGCCTGCGAGGGCGTCAAGATCCATTCAAAGTCGAACAGTTACCCACGGTGTACGAAGTCCTAGATATGTACGAACAACGGGATTTCAGCAACAAGAAAGCTCAGTACGCACTCGCGGCACTGTGCTTTGCTGACACCGACTATGACGGGCCATTCGATTTCAGCCCCAAGGTCATGGGGATCATCATGCCACTGGTGGAAGGGCATATCGTTGGTATGCGCAAGTGCCCAGCCTGTGATGGCGATAATTGTGTTGTTCAGTTAGCACTTGACGTGTTGACTGAACACAAAACACTTCAGCGCCAACAGGCCTTACGGCACGACCGCCCAGAGGCCGACGATGAAGACGGCGAATGGGCCACTGATGCTACTGATGAAGATTGGCGTCAGTGGGCCGAAGAGGCCGAAGCCACCACTGCTCAAGATGAGCGGTACGACGACGGCGCATAGCGCCGTCACCTCGCTGAGCACCCCCTTTCCTGACAATCCCGACCAGAGATCCCCACTCCGGGGGTCTCTGGTCGGGCGACACACCCCTTCCCTCATTTATTCTTTTTAATATATGAACAAAGAAATTTGTGGCTTTTGCCCACTTCAAAGAGAGAAAAAGAAAAATACATGTAGAGCGCCTGGCGCCGAGCCACTTCGCTATGCACCAGAAGTCACCGCACCACATCAGTGTAGACATTACTCATGTGGGGAAGGACTTCATGCTGCACAAGAAACCCTTAATGTATTTAGCCCGTCCATGCAATCTGAGTCAGTTACATTATTTGATGGAAGTAGACGAGAAGGATATCCTTTTGGTAGTGCTGACAAGCCATATTTGGATACAGGAAGACTCGTCACTGATCAAGGAGAAATTATTACCCACAGCGTTGAGAGGAATGAGTACTATCTATCTCCTCAAAAAATTCCGGTAAAAAAACCGTAACAAACGTCAATTTTATACCAAGTCAGCAGCCAGCTTGAAGCCGTTTTTTTGGTAAAACGTGTCAAAGCTGAAGATGGCATCTGCATGATGTTTTTCTGCGATAGCTGCAACAACCGCATCAAAAAGCGTGTTGTGTTTCGTTTTCTCGAAATCCATATAGCCCGATGCTTTTTGCAGAATCATATCTGTGACCGGCTCAATAAGTACGCTCCCCTGTCTGATACTATCTAATACGTGTTTTGCAGTCATTGGCTTATTCAACCTTCCCTGAAGCAGAGTTATACTTTCTACAATCATGGTCGCCGGATAGATGATTTTCGATCCTTGTTCGTGTAGTACTCTTAAAATTTTTGTTGCAGCTTCATGATGACGATCACTTGAACAAAGAGAAGCAATAAGACCATCCGTATCAATAATGACAATCATGTTTTGGTATGTATTTTCTTTTTAGATAAACCCCACAAGTAATGATCGTGGTTTATGGATCCATCACGAATTTCTTTTAAAGTAGTTTTTTCTTTTAATCCAGCTAAGTGTTGCAAAAATTGAGCATCTGAAGGTGCAACTTTCGATTTTCCCGATATACGGATCCCTTTTTCCAAAACCTCCCTAATCAGCGCAGCCTTGCTTTTTTTGGCAATCTTTGCAGCATAAGTGATTTTGTCATTCAACTGCTCTGGGATATACAAATATGTTTTTACCATGTGTTCATGGTAACATGTTGTACAACATGTTGTCAAATGGTTTTTCGCCAAAAAAAATACCTTCCCAAAAATCAGGAAGGCATTAAAAAATCTTATTTTTTTACTCTACCGAAATCATACCCACTTGCCCATTGGCTCTGTGCTGTCCTACCGAACAGTAATACTCAAACGTACCTACCTCACCTGCGACAAATTCGATCATACCTGAATCTCCATCTTTGACAATGGGGAGCTTCACTCCGAGCTCATCAATATTGAAGTCATGCATCATGCTCACACTGTTCATCACAATCCGTACCGTTTCTCCTTTTTTCACTTTCATGACATTTGGCTTGTAATAAAAGCTTCCCGCCTCTACATCAATCACCCGTACTCCTTGCTCGTCCACGACACCAGCATATGCTCCTTCTTCTTCCATCAATTCTGTTTCTCCTTCCATCTGTTCAGATGATTCTTCAGCGACTGTTCCTTCCATGCTTTCAGTATTCTCCGCTTGTTCAGATGATCCATTTCGCATGAGCATATATCCGCCGATTACTGCAATGACGACAACAATTCCGACAATCATCATCATTGAGTTTTGTTTTGGTTCTGGTGTTTGTGTTGTTTCATCCATATTTTTTTTCACCCGCTTTCCTTTTAAAATAAATTTTAATTTTTACTTACTTCTTATGAACTCGTGCTTAATACTTCAAGCTTTACTCCCATGGAGACATCAGTTGAAAATAGTTTCCGTCCGGATCGGCAAATGTCGCAATCCATAGTTTACCCATTTCATAGGGTTCTTTTACCACTTCGGCATTACCTTTTTTTATCCTTTCAAAGTCGCCTTTGACATCTTTGGTTTCAAGATTGAACATGACTCGTCCTTTCTCTTTAGATGTGCCACTCATTTTTGAGTGATGTCCGATACCAAAAAAACATGCTCCTACCTGCCAACCATACCAACCTTCTTCTTCCATATCCGGCTTTTTTTCAAAAACGTTTTCATAAAACTGCGCCATCACTTTTGGCTGCATGGTCCCGATCATGAGTGAATTCAAATTTAACATAATTATATGTAATTATTAATCGTAAGAATAACTATACACGGGGTTTTAAAAATTTCAAATCCGTATTTTTTGCTTTGATATAATAAAGATTCATGCTCATACAGCGACTGCAATTTATCACAAACTGGCTCTCCGGTGAATTTTTTTCCAATAAATCGATAGAAAATGTTTACGACACTGTGAGTCGGGACAACAAATACGATGCGTCCGTCAACTTCGAAAAAAGAACAAATGGTTTCAAGCGTATTTTGGCACGGGTGAAGCTCGATAGAGGAGTTGTATTGGATCTTGCTTGTGGGACAGGGGCGATAGAAGTTGCTCTGAAAGATAGAAACATGCATATCCTTGGTGTCGACAACTCCTTGGGAATGCTTGAGATTGCGCAAAAAAAACTGAAAGGACAGAAAAATATTTCTTTTAAAAAAGGCAACTTTATGACAGTGGATTTGCTAAACAATCGTTTTGATTTGATCACAATAGCCCATGCAATACGATTTGTTCCACAGGATTCTGAAGAAAAATTTACGAAAAAGATCTATCGCTTACTTAAACAAGATGGATACTTTGTTGTCATCGTACATGATGACAACTTTTTTGTCAGGAGTTACTATACTCTGCTTTCTTTACTAGGTGTGGATAAAAAACTCAACCTATCTTTTCAGTTAAAAGACATTGTTGCAGAAAAACTCAAACCGTTTTTCACTTTACAGGAAATCGCCCCAGCTCACAATAATTTTTTTGACTATAAAGATATCGGGCTTATTTTTAAGAAAAATAGTAAACTATAAATACATACTATGAAAATTGGTATTCTTTCAGATACACACGATCAGATTGAAAATATAAAAAAAGCGGTAAAGTTACTCAATGCCGAAAATGTCGAGCTTGTCATCCACTGCGGTGATTGGGTCTCTCCATTTAGTCTTCAGTATTACAAAGATCTCAAATGCCCGATACACGGGATTTTTGGGAATAATGATGGGGACAAATTTAGACATTTGGAAAGAGCTAAAATCTATGGAGTGAATGTTTCATATGAGGACAGGTTTATTTCTACCGAAATTGATAAACGGAAGATTGCAGTATTTCATGGAGATTATGAGGAGATTATTGACGCACTTCTTACGTCCCAGATGTATGACGTAGTATTTCACGGACACAATCATCAAAAAGAGATAAAAACCGTCGGAAAAACACTTTCAGTAAATCCGGGAACATGTATGGAAGAAACAGCGCCTGAAGTAAAAGGCGCAAGTTTTGCAATTTATGACACTACATTAAATACTGCACGATTTATTGATTTATAAATACTTATGAAACTCACACCACAAGAACAACAAACTGTTGACGCATACGATCAAAATGCCACTGTTTGGGCCAAAAGTAGAAATAAAAAAGGTGACTGGGCAGAAGAAAAAAAGAAGCTGAAACAATACGTTCCCACCGGGAAAATGTTGGAAATCGGCGCAGGGGGCGGTCGCGATGCACGAGATTTGATAGATATGGGGTATGAATACGTGGGAACGGATATTTCCCAAGGACTTTTGAAAGAAGCACAAAAAAACAATCCCGGAGCAACATTTCTTTTGCAGAGTGTGTATGAATTAGATTTTCCTGACAATTCTTTCGATGGTGTTTGGGCGTGTGCTGTGCTACTTCATATGCCAAAAGACCGGATAGATAATGCTCTTCAAAGTATGCATCGTGTTATGAAAGTGGGTGGAACATTATTTATATCGTTAAAAAAAGGCGACGGTGAAAAACTTGTCGAAGGAGATCATGTGGGGATTCAATACAAACGCTTCTTTTCCTTTTACGAAATGCCTGAATTCTCAGAAATTCTGCTTCGGAATAACTTTGAAATTATTGAGTCTTATGAAATGGATCACTCGAATAAAAAATGGCTGGCGTTTTTTGTAAAGAAAAAATAATCTTCTCGTTGCTCAGTATTCATTCCACAGGAGCTGATTGTAGATTTCATGATGATAGATTACTTCTCCTTTTTTGACTTTGGTTCCGAGTGTTGCGGGACTTCGATCTGCCGCAATTGATTTTAAGTTCAGATATCGCTTCTTGTAATCTTCACCCAAAAGCGTGTCAGTCCACGTACTTTGTCTAAATGCAACGATGGCATTTTGAATGGTGCCCGGCAAAAATTTTACTCGGACACGCTTTGTCTTATCAGGCTTTTCAGTCAATCCTTCCAAGCCGGTTTTCATGAGCGTGTAAATCATAAGATAAGGATTTGCATCGGGGCCAATACTTCGAACTTCGACGCGAGCCGATTTTTCAGTGTGAATTGGTACCCGGATCATGGCTCCTCGATCAACTGCAGATGCTTTAATCTCATTGGGTGCTTCAAATGCCGGATCAAGTCGACGATATGCATTGACCGATGCATTTAATATGAGCGATATTTCGCTTGCAGATGTCAGAATACGATCAATAAACTGCCACGCCATCTTTGATAGCTTATCTCTCCCTTTTTCGTCAAAAAATAAGTTCTTGTTTTTCTTAAAAATTGAAATGTTTGTGTGCATACCACTTCCATTGATACCCATCATCGGCTTTGGGAGAAACGATGCGGTAAGCCCCATGTTGCGGGCAATCTGACGACAGACCAGTTTGTAAATCAGGATCTGATCTGCCGCAAGAAGTGCGTCGGTATGAGAATAATTGAGTTCAAACTGAGATGGCGCGACTTCTGGATGATCTTTTTCATTTTCAAATCCCATCGCCCGTTGCGCCTCGGCACATTTGTCAATAAACTGACGTAAAATATCAGTTGGGAGCGAATGAAAATATCCTCCTTCTGATGCCAGCTCAAAACCAGTAAGTTCGTGATAATTTTTCTCTGCCTCAACCCCCTTCATCAAGAATCCTTCAACTTCGCATGCCACATGGACATCATATAAGTTTTTTTTGAAAAGTGTATCGAGATATTCAGACAAAACTGATCGACTATCCATTTCGTATGGCGTATCATTTTGATCAAGAATGCGCCCCATAATGAGTATTTTTCCCGGACCAAACACATCCGACGGAAGCCACCAAAATGCACCCCAGTCAACACCCAATCTCAGATCAGATTCAGCTTGACGGGAAAAACCTCGAATTGATGAACCATCAAACGTAAGCGAGTCATGCGATGCAAGAAAATATTTCTTATCATAATCAAGCATATGGAAGCGTCCTTCAATATCCGAAAATCCTATGGTGACCGCTTTTATGCGCATTTCTTTTGAAAGGTACGAAGTATAAAATTTTTGCAGTTCTTTTTGTGAAACTCTTGAAACTCGTTTCTTTTTAGCGGTGAGATTCATTTCCTCAAGATCAGTGTAAGAAATTTCTAAGAAGGGTTTAAGATCGATATTATCCATATTTTATTAATTAAGATATAATAATAAAATATACCAAATTTAATATAAAATATCAAAAGAATAAGTTATATTTGATAAAAAGAAACTTCTCAATGCAGAACATTGAAGTATCTTGTGTCATCCCGAACTTGTTTCGGGACCCCGTCTGGATCCGCCAGCTGGCGGATGACAATCGTTCGGCACAAAGTATCTGAGTATTGATCGTTTTTGAAGTATTCACCTTGAGACACAACTTACGTATTACTTGCCAAAAAGTGAGTTAATGAAGTCGAGGAGTTTATTCATGACAGATGTGAGCATGTTCACTTCTTTTTGTTGGTCAGCAACTTTTTGCTCAAGTTCCTGTACCCTTTTTTGGAGCTTTTCCGTATCTTCTAACCCTTCAGATAATGCTTCTACCGGTGAAATTACTTCTGCCTGTTGTGGAATTGCCGTATGGGTCGCGGTTGGGACAAATGGAACAGGAGTATTTGAGGGGATTATGGGTTGAGCATTTGGATCTGCATCAAAATAAACTGGTTTTGAAACAGACAGTATCATCTCTTGCGATTGCGCATCCATATTTGGAGCAGTAAAACGCACCATGATTTGTCCGGGTGTTGTTGAGCTGCAACGAGCCTCTGTATGACCAGTCGCATCAGTTGTTTCTGCTTTCATATAACATGACTGACCGGACTGTGGAGAAACAATGTGAATATCAATTTTTTGTCCCGATAAAGAACTGAGCGTTGTTTTTCCTGCATCTGAATGAGGATTTGCTGGATCTACAAATGAAACGTTTATCTCGGCTTCCTGTTTTCCCGCGATACCATTTGTAGCGCTAAAACTTTTGAAGCAACAACCACCGGCAAATACCAGTTGGGTACCCAATGCAAAAAAAGATACCAAGAAGATTAATCCAATAAATAGAGCGGTTCTTTTCATTACGAAAATTGTAACATGAAAATAAATAATTTCATGCTCGTGTACTCATTTATTATTCCGCTAGTCAACAAACGTGAGCGCCACTCCCTTTTTTCCCGCACGTCCCGTTCTACCGATTCGATGGACATAGTCATCGTAGGATTCGGGAGGATTGAAGTTTATAACATGAGTCACATTGTCAATATCAAGGCCGCGTGAAGCGACATCTGTTGCAAGAAGCACCTGAATTTGATTATTTTTTAGCATATTAAGCGATCGCTGACGTTGTGCTTGGGTTTTATTTCCATGAATTGATGCTATTTTGAATCCACGATCAATGAGATTTTTTTCAAGCTTATTAATACCCCATTTAGTACGACCAAAGACCAAAACTTTTTGAAATTCTTGTCTGATCAACAGATCATGAAGAATTTCAACCTTATCTTTTCCGCGCGTTTGCACGATGTCTTGATCGACATTTTGGGAAGTAGTACCCGACTTAACCGATATCATGACGGGGTCTTTCAAAAAATTGCGCATCACTACCTTTGTTGCCTCAGGTAATGTTGCTGAAAAAAACAGAGACTGTCTTTGTTGTGGCAAGAAAGAAACAATATGCTTGATGTCATGAATGAATCCCATATCAAGCATTCTATCAACTTCATCAAGCACCACATTGTTGAATTGGGTTAAATTTAATATTCGACGCTTCTCAAGATCCATCAGCCGCCCGGGAGTTCCAATCACAAACTGTGGTCTGCGTGAAAGTTGCTTTGCTTGTACATTTATCGATGAACCACCGATCACTAAAGTTGAATAAATTCCCATTCCCTGACTAAATAGTCTGAATTCATCCTGAATTTGTGCGGCAAGTTCACGAGTCGGCGTGACAATCAATACTTTCTGATTACGATCTTTTGCAACTTTCGTGAGAAGTGGCAGTAAAAATGCAGCTGTTTTTCCGGTTCCTGTATTTGCTATACCAACTAAATCTTTACCGTTCAGGATCGGAGTCATTGCCTGATCTTGAATTGCGGTTGGTGTATTATATCCACGTGATTGAATATTTTTATGAATCATTGGAGCAAAAGGAAATTCTGCAAAAGTATTTTTTGCAACATATTTCTCTTCCTCAACACCTGATGCTCGTTTGACAAACATCATTGGATTCAACGAGGAACCTTTACTTTGGTTTGAATACCGGCGACCTCCACCAGATCTATTATTATTTCGACCTTGAAAACCACGTGAAGTACTTCTTCTATTATTGTACATATATAAATATTTTAATCGCCTTAAGTAGGAGACGATATTAAAAAGGAGAAGAGAAATCTTAACCAGTTAAACCGACTCAATTCAGTAATACTACTGATTAATCATTTTAAAGCTAACAATAGTCAGTATACCATATAGAAGATGTTTGTCAAACTATAGGATATACTCCGACTCACCGTTATTCGATTTGTTTCGAAAATAACTGAGGCTCCCCAAAGTACTCCTCATCGTCAAACTGATTATAAAACGTAATAAGATGCTCGAATAGATCCTTTTCATCGTGTACCAAATGACGATATTTGGTCAATATATGGCTCACTATCTCACCAACGGGCTTGTTTTCGATAAATAACCATTGAAAGAGCAAGAGCATCAATGTTCCCTGCAGTACCATTTTTTTTGATGGTTTCTTTTTAGTTGCAAGATAAAAATCTTTATTTATTTCAATCTTCTTGCCCTTAGTGCTTTTTGGGACCTCTTTCACATATGTGTTGTAATACTGTACATATATTGGTTCATTTGTATTTATGGAAAACTTTTTTGCTGGAATGACTACCTTTCGACCTATCTTATTTCGTCGAAATATTTGACGAATTTTTCCAATGGGTGTAATCGTTTCATTCAAACCCTTTGCATATGGACTATACCGAAGGTTGCGCGTTTGTCTGCTTGATTTTGCCTTGTAGTCTGCGGTACAAAAATGAATGGGTGTTTTTGTCTTTTTTTTGAGTGCGTGGTGCAAAATTTCGTAAAAAGTGACCTCGGAATCCAAAATGGCAGTATTATTTTTCATAATATACTTTCTTTCTTTTAGATTTTTAAGATTATATTCTGCAGCCATGAGCTCAATCAGATTGATGTGGTCAATACCAAGCTCATCAAATACTTTGAATGCATCAATCATTTTTCCTTTCTCTTCAGGAACAACAGGCGACGATATGGTCACTCTTTTTATATATTTTTTTGCAAGTTTGAGTGGCGTCATATCAAAATTTCTTCCACTTATATTAATGCGAATTTCATCAAGACCAATTTCACCAAAAAACTGCGCTCTTTTTTCGGTCAACAAGTCCGCATTGGTATAAACCATGGTATATATCGAGGAGCGAAACTCCTGTCTTATAGCGCGAATATATTTCTCAAGCAAGTCAAATGTCAGGAGAGGATCACCGCCTGAAAAAGAGACCACTTTAATATTAAATTTTCGAAGTAAATCTATTAAATTTTCTATCTTATCAACCTTGACTCCTTCAAGGGCTACATACGGCTTCCAATTGTGAAGTACAGGGACGGGACAATAAAAGCACTTCCGTGAACAAATATGATTGATGTTTATATCTATTGAAGAACCGCGGTAACATGATCGACATGCCGGAGAAAGGCTTTTAACATGCATTTTTATACGATTATTTTGCCAATGGTCAACCTTGTTTTTGAGGGCATCGAGGAGAATCTCTTTTTTATGAAGAAGAGTTGAAATGCGCTGCTTTTTTTGGTCTGAATCAGACATTTTCTTATTGTACCTGATGGTCAATTTATAGTTAGTCAGAGAAATCGATTATAATAACTTCGATGAAGAACATGACCCCAAAAAAAACGCTCTATTTTCGATTTCTTTCTTTAACCATACGAATCGTCTTTACCCCGACACTTCGCTCATATGTCCATCAATCAATTCAAAAAGATATTCTTACTTATTTTGAGCCCTATATTCAAAAATCATCTTCACATCTGGTCGATTATACAATTGTTGTAGGAAATAGAAAGCAACCTGTTTCTGAGTATGCGCAAGTTCTTAAAGACAATTCTCTGGGAGTTTCTCTCTACAAATTCATACACTCAAAGCTCATTGAAACGTACTATGACATAAGTATTTTACAGTTTCATTCGATTCTTTTTCGATTGGTTATGGAATATCTCAAACAAAAAAATAATTCTTTTTGTTTACATGGATCTTCTTCACTCATAAAAAATACCGCAGTGATTTTTCTTGGGGAATCAGGAACGGGCAAATCAACCATCTCTCACCTATTAAAAGATTCATATCCGCCTCTTACTGACGATCAAATTTTGATTGTAAAGAAAAAGAATGATTTTTTAGCATACCAACTTCCTTTTTTTAGTAAAACTATGTATCCAATGAGAAATACCGGATATAAGATACGACGCGTCTTATATCTTCACAAATCTCGAACCAATTCTCTTCGTCCAATTGCGCCAGAAAAAAATGCACCGTTGCTGAAGAAACATATTACTCATAATCGCTTATCATCACAAATTGCACTGTTCGAAAAAAAGAAAGAGCTCTTTTTTGATTTATTTTTTACGAAAAATCGAAACTCTTTGAGCTTGTTGCATGAATTAGTATCACAATAAATTAATATCATGAATACCCCAAAATCAACAGCCACCTTTCTCTCTCAATATTTACATGCGCTGGGGATATTACAAAAAGTTTACCGCCTGAAGCATGACTATTCGGATGCACTTCCTCATATGTATAGTTCTATTCTCATTGATCCTGAAAGTCGCTACATCGCACATGGATTTGGCGTATCATCAAATTCAAGAAGTCTTGCAAAACTAAAATCATTAAGTGAAGCAATCGAAAGAATTAGCCTCATACATCAGAAAAAAAACAATAAAAATATTCTTAAGTCGTTCAATATTTCCGATAATACCACCTCTTCCATTTCTGCAAAAAAAATCCTTTTTATGCCCGGTGAGGCGTCTATTCCTCCTCACCCCGGAATCGGAATGGGTTTTGGGATGAATCACAACGGGACGATTCTTCGAGGGATTTATGAACTTATTGAGCGTGATGCGTGCATTTCTACCTATTTATTGAAGGTGCCATTGCCTCACATAAATATAAAATCAATACTCAGAACGCGGCCAAAGTTAGAAAAAATTGTAAAACATCTTGAGGAAAAAAATATTCAAATACATGTACTGGATGCGACGCACGATCTGGGAATTCCTATATTTATCACTATCCTTGTTGATAATAATTCGAATAAACCAACTATAACAGCTGGATCCAAGGCTGGATTTCCTATTTTCGAATCTATCCTCAATAGTTTTGAGGAGGCAATAATGGTGTACTCATCTTTTGACGAAGCTTCCAAAAAAAATTCTCTACGATCAGAACACGCTCATATTCAAACTTCTTTTCAACGATCTCAATTTTGGTCAAATCAAAGGAGGACGTCAGACCTATCATTTTGGCTTCAAAATAGTAAAAAAAAGAACATCCAAAAAAATAAATCGCTGTCAGAAAAAAAACAGATTACACAAGTAATTGACCTGCTGAAGCAAAAAAAAATGACTATTAATTATGTTGATATCACGCCCACCTACATAAAGAGTATTGGATTTATGGTTTATAAAGTGGTCATTCCACAACTTCAAGAATTTTATTTTGATGAGATGAATAAAAAAATTTCCTCCTCTCGTATGCAATCAGTTTCTACTTTTTTTGGTATAAACACCAAAAATATTGCAAACCAAATACCTCACCCATTTGTATAAATATTGTTGTCCAAGTGGGATGTATTGATTGCATATTCAATATAATGTATCCTAAGAAGCATGAAGAGAAAAAATCTTATATTGATCATCATGGGCGTGCTCCTTGTTATGATCATTTCGGCTGAAGTTGTGTATTTAACAACGCTAACTAATAAAACCGAGAAGAATTTGCCGGAAGAGATAGTAGCACAAGAGAGCGAGCTTCGCATACCTTCAGAAGACGTCCTGACAAAAGAACGTTCATTCAATAAGCTCATTGATGACGTAGAAAAAGGATATATTGATGATGCTATCTTATCAACATACTACGCAGGGAGCTTTCTTCAATATGAAATACTTTCTTCCGCTCAAGACCAGCGATATGTCGGCGGAATGAGATTTTCAATTCAGGTTGATACAAAAGAACAAAACAATATTA
>Ga0210057_1000905_pt1 | contig 47290 bp, 40 predicted proteins | sample CryGeyCG2114_010_2_FD_183968 | JGI IMG/M metagenome (GOLD analysis project Ga0210057, IMG submission 183968) | Groundwater microbial communities from aquifer - Crystal Geyser CG10_big_fil_rev_8/21/14_0.10 (SPAdes) (version 2) | ecosystem: Environmental > Aquatic > Deep subsurface > Groundwater ...
TCTGACTGTCACCTCACCGACTTCGACGATGTATCAATGAATTAATTCACTGATACATCGCTTGGTTCAAGGCCAGTATGTATAGTGGTACTTTTTAGGAGGCCCAGACGGGAGTCGAACCCGTGCGTAGCGGTTTTGCAGACCGCAGCGTTACCACTTCGCCACTGGGCCACATGGGAATTATAGCACTAACGAGACAAAACCCCGCCCTGAGGCGGGGGGATGCCTTGTTTTAACCGCTTTATTCAGCCGTTACCTTTACCTTTCGCGGTTTTACTTCCTCTGCTTTTGGAATGGTGACGGTTACCACTCCGTTTTTTACCTTTGCACTTGCCTTGTCCCACTGTCCACCAGAGAGAGCTGCGGTGTAATAATACTCGTAGGAGCTTCTCTTGTATTCATCCTTCTCCGTCTTTATATCGGTGTTTTTTGCCTTAATGGCCAAGACGCCGTCTTCTATGTTAATGTCGACATCATCCGCGGAAACTCCGGCTACGACCGCCTCAGCCACGATACTGTCGTCAGTTTCGTGAATTTTGAGCCCGCGTGAGGAGCTGAGATCTTCAAAGTCCTCCATAAAGCGCGGGAAAGAAAAGAGACCCCTAAATGGATCTTGTCTAGTTAGTTGCTTTGTCATGACTATTCACCTCCTTTCACTTTGCCTAGCCTTAAAAGGCGCAGACAGGTTAGAACGGGTGGGGAAGTGTGTCGTTGGCACTCCCGCCCCCGGACTGATAATTTATATTATTAATTATTTTAAACATTGTCAAGAGGGGAGGGTTTGCTAGAATTTCTGATATGTCCCGCCTCAAGAGAGCATCGCTGATACTTTTTATTCTAGTTATAGCTGCGGGAATTGTCGTATTAATTATAGGGCTGCTGTCTCAACCGTCTAAGGGCAAGTTGACAATAGAGTCGGACCCAGCCTCAGAAGTATTTGTAGACGGTCAACCGGCTGGTAAGACACCCTACTCGGAGGAGAGAGAGCAGGGTGAGGTTTTGGTCAAACTTGTCCCCGTGCCCGGGAGTGACCTTTTGGTTCCGTATGAAACACGCGTGAAAATAGAAGCAGGTGTCGAAACCATTGTGCGACACAAACACGGGGAGAATCAAGACCAAGCTTCGGGAACGGTAATCTCGTTTGAAAAAATACCGAACAGTGCGCCCGCAATTGCCGTGGTAACCATTCCGAAAAATGCCGATGTGGTTGTCGACGGTATTCGCTACAGTGCCCCGGTGAAACTTGTGGACTTATCTGTCCGCGAGTACGTTGTCGAGGTTTCCTCAAGTGGTTACTCCCCTTCCCTTGTGAGCGTAGTCCCTCAAAGGGACCACCTATTGACCTTGCAGGTCGATCTTGCAAGAGGTAGACCCATAGTTGTGGAAAACGAGAAAGAGGCCAACGTGGAGAATATAGAAGAAGAGCTTGTGGTTGTGAAGGATAACGAGCTGGGCTTTTTGCGCGTCCGAGAGGCCCCTTCGGTGAGCTCAAGCCAGATTGCCATAGTTGAGCCCGGGGACGAACTCTTGGTGCTTGGCCAAAGTGCCGACGGGAATTGGTACAATGTCCGGACTAACGAGGACTCCACAGGGTGGGTTTCGGTTGAGTTTGTGACAAAGGTTGTCAGGTAAAAAAAGTATTGCTAAAAACTGGATATCCCGCCGTAGAGGATAACTAAGACCAAGACTGCCCACAGAAATATCCCCCCCATGAGTGAAAAATCGGTCAGCAAGACCTTTTCTGGTGCTTCTGTGCGGTCTTCGAAAATTAGGCTTTGGTAACGCATGACGATGTAAATGGTGACGGGAATTGTGACCATAAGCAGTTTTCCAACGGATGCGGTGCGAGACAGCTCGGCTAAAAAAAGCCAAAATTGCTGAGATATGCGTGGTGACTCGAAAAAAGTAAAAAGTGACCAGCTCATCCATGCTGCGTTTCCAAACATGGTGACGTAGCTGTTTAAAAGCTCTTTGGGGTACTGGGAAAGAGTGCTTCTCGTACCGCCCCCCTCCCCCATTACCCCAAGCTCTGCCCTTCTTTTTCCCGCGGCCAAAAAAAGAGCAACTGATAAAACACTCAGAAGAAACCAAACGGACAAATGTGCGTTAAGGACAAACGCTCCGGCATAAACTCTGATTACAAAACCGGCCGCTATCAAAAGAATATCGACAATGTGGAAGTTTTTCAGGAGAAGCGAGTAGCCTATCTGGATGACCAGGTAAAGAGCCACCAGGATAAAAAATATTGGGCTTATGGTGTGAGCCCATAAAAGGCTGACTGTTGCCAATGTAAAGGAAAAAAAGAGCCCTTGCTTACGACTAATGGCTCCCCTTGCTATAGGTCTATTCTTTTTTATGAGGTGCTCGCTGTCGCGTTTACTGTCTAGGGTGTCGTTAAAAGCATAGGTGGCGCTCGCGGCAAGACTAAAGGCCCAAAACGCCCAAAATACTTTCATAAATAGGCTGGGCACCAAAAGTCCCTGGGTAAAAACAAGGGCAGCAAATAGCGATATGTTTTTAATCCAGTGAACCGGGCGCACTAATTTGATAAAATCCAATAAGTTCATGTTTTTTGTTTGTGTGTTAACCACAGAATAAGCCCAAGCACAAAAATTGCAACGCCGAAAAGGGTATAGAGCTTTGGCGTTGCACTCATGGTAAGTGCTAGTAGTCCGAGAACCGCAGTTATCCCCCAGTAAAAGTATGCAACCTGTGCTTTAGAAAACCCCCTTCTCAAAAGTCTGTGGTGGAGGTGCCCTGCGTCCCCCCAAAATGGCGACCTGCCGCTTGCCAATCTTCTCACAACAGTATATCCGCTGTCGATGAGGGGTACCCCAAGAACTACGGCCAGGGTGCCCACTTTCGTAGTCGTTAAAATTGACAAGATGGCAAGCAGGTACCCAGCCACGCTCGATCCGGAAAACCCGGGCATAATTTTTTGCGGATACTTGTGGTACGGCAAAAAACCGAAGTGCGATCCTGCCACAGCCGCTGCGAGTATGACCACCGGCCATTCGGTGATATCAGCCGAGAAGGTGAGGGACAAAAAAGCAATGGTAAGAGCTGCAATGCCGACGACCCCGGACATTTGCCCGTCCACTCCTTTTGCTCCCCAATTAAGAAAATTCATAATAGTCACGATCCAAAACAGTGCAAAGAGATCAGACAGAACCCAAACACTTTTGGTGTTGCCCAATAGCTTGAACGTAACCTGGGGGTGGGAAAGATCTATAACGCCCTGGCCCGTCGGGTTTGAGACGAACGCAACCCCAACACCAAATGCAATAGGGACAGCAGCGGCTAGGAACTGGACAAAAAGCCTTTTATGCGGGCTTAGATCATATTTATCGTCCAGGAGCCCCATGGCCAGGAGTATTAATGCCCCTATTGCTATCCCAGCCAAGTGCCTGTCAAGTGGCAACAAGAAGAACGCTGTTGCGAAAATACCAATAAACGTAGCAAGCCCCCCGGCGCGCGGAGTTGGCTTGGTGTGGATTTTTTTAACGTGCCTGATTTTTGGGTCGTCCATAAGGCCGTAGTGCCTCGCGAACCTTATGGTCAAAGGGGTTACCCACAGGGTGAGAAGCGCGGAAGCGATAAAAGGGACTATGAGAAGGGCTTCAATCGCCATGTCGTATCGCATTAGAGTCTTCCGACTAGAAAGATTATCCTCAGTGTCGTTATGGCGGAAAGTACAACTGCAACCAGACTTAGCCCCCAGAGTACCCGATGAACGAAACTATCGTCTAAAAGCCTGGAAATGGTCGCATTTGTAGTGGCTATGATAAGGGTAACCGCAGACGGGAGCACAAGAAAAGATTGCTCGGCGAGCTGTTCCCCGTCGGCAGGGTTGCCGTAAAAAAGAGGCACGACTGGGGGAAGGCTCCTGTCTTTTAGGAGTAAAATTATAAAAATTAGCAACAAGCTTATAAGCGCAGAGGCCGTGTGCCACTTTACGTGCGGCACATCAAGGATTTCTCTTTTTAGCTTTTTTTGGTTCATGAAGTATATTGTGCTTCAAGCCCCAACTCGGCTCCAGATTTGGGAGCTTTGAGTAGTCTTTATGAGCAAATAATTGTCTCGCAAGTAAGCGTCCAGCTCGTGAAATTCTGGAGCATTTGCCGTGAGGATAATTAACTTTGGTTCCCCGCGGACGATGTCTGAAAGGGTTTCATCTCGTGACTGGAAGTCGATAATATGAAACGTGGCGACAAACCGTGACGGTGGCAGTCGACGGGAGAGGGCGTAAATTGGTGGGGCGTCCCCCCAGACAAATATGCGCTCTTCAGGAAGAGTTGTACTTCTCACAAAGTTTGCAATGTCGTAGTGGTCGTTAGTCGCGTCCCCGAAGCGCTGGAAATATTCTTCCCTACTTATGTTTCCAGCGGCAAAAGACAAAAACTGCTGGTAATAGCTAATTGTCGGATAGTGCCAGAAGTTAAAATGAACGGGAACTAGAAAGGCTACTAGGAGCGGGACAATGGCAAGTGATTGCTCGAGCGTTTTGCCGGCGACCAATACCCCTATGACAAGGGCCAAAGGCGGGACAGCCTGGATGAAGTAGTGCGGATACGGGCGTGCCGGTATGGTAACCGCAAAAAGTGCCAGAATAAGCCAAGCCGTGGCAAATAGGAACTGCTTTGACAGCCTGTTACGCAGAAAGAACAAAAAAGCCAGTCCGGAAGCAGTTAGTCCGGCACGGATTAAAAGAGGTGATGGGCCGGAGGCGGCTGCTTCCTGGAAGGCCGGAACATAAAACCCAAAATTAATGAGCAGGACAGACTCCAGATAGGGCTGAAGCGCTCCAAGCCCAAAAAAGATGATGGTTACAGCAAGGAGCGAGCTTCCCCATCCGACAAAGAGAAGCAGCGAGCTCCTTATAAAATTTGTGAGGACTAATTTTTTCCTGACGACCAGCACCGTCCACAAAAAGACTATTGCACCAATATCAACAGCGGCGGGAACCTTCAAGAGAGTCGTGACAGAGAGCAAAAGCCCCGCGAACATGGCTTTCGTATTGGTGAGGCGCTTCCCGAGCAAGATATAAAATGCGGCAATGGTTGGGCCGATCATAAATATTTCCGCGTTTGCTATGGTCCCTTCAATAAACGGTATGGTGGTCAAAATTGCAAAAAACGTAACCGCCACCATTTGAACGTGTTTGTTTTTGGGGTAAAGAGAGCTTGCAAGCTTGTAAAAGATGGCTACTGTTCCAAGCATCCAAAAAAGCAGAATCGCACGGAACCAAAAGACATTACCGGCAATTGCGGCCAGATAGTAAAGGAGCGGCGTTTTGTGGTCAAAAATATCACGATACAAAAGCAATCCTTGCCTGATGCCGTTGCCGACGGTCAGGTAGATAAGCTCGTCCCCGTACCAAAAAGGCTCCAGTAGTGTGGGAAGGCGAAAAAGCGCGACAAGTGTGAGCACGGCAAGCACCCAGTTGGGCAAGTTGAGCTTCTTCACAATTGACGCCGCCGCAGACATGGTTCTAGTATAGCTTTTTGAAAGCCGCTGGTCACTAGCGCGAGAAAAGACGAGATGGTTTTTGGCTAAACCTTCTCCGTTACTTTGTATTCGATGTATTTGCCCAGCATCAAGCGCGTGTGGGCGTCAAGGCCCGGAAGTGCTCCAAAAAGAAACCCGGCAACCGGCATCAGGATAAACTCTAAGGGCATAAGGAGTGCCCGCCAGAGAGGAAAGTTTTTCGGCCGCTTTGGTCTGTAAATGTTGTCAAGTATAAGCATGACTATCAAAAACAAAAGCGCAACGGTCAAGATAAAAGATGACACTTGTGGGACGGTGTGCCCCAAGGTAGTCCTGCCGAAAGCGGGGTTTAAGACTGTGGGCAGCGTCAGTCCGACCGTAATAATGAACCAGTTTACGGGCCACAAAAAGTGTGCCCACATGAGGGTCAACAGCCTGGTGGTCTTGTCCCAAAACGGGACGCCTTTTATGGTGACGTAGTTTTTCATTACCCACGGCCAGTCGGATACCCCCCATGCCCAGCGCTTTTGCTGGCTGTAATACATTCGCAGAGTTTTCCAGGTAGAGGTCGACTGTGCCGCGTCGGTATAAAGCGGCAAGTAAATTGGCTCTACCTCCACTCCCCCGCCGTTTGCATAGAGCGTTTTGAAAAATATGCCCCAGTCTTCGGGTATCTTATCTGCATCCCAGTATCCGGCTTTGTGAAGAAGCTTAAAACTGAGCGAGTAATTTTGTCCGTTTATGAGTCTGTCACGGCGGGGCAGCTGAGACAGGTTCCAAATGGAGCTAAGGGTGTTTGGCACGCGCACCAAGGCGGGCAGCTCCCAGATATTGTTATAAAACATGACTGCCGGCTGCCAGAAATGGCTGTAGCGGTTTGGGTTATCTAAAAAGCTATACGTCAAGTTGGCAAAGTGGTTTTTGTGATAAACATGGTCGGCGTCGCACGAAGTAACAGTTGCGTAGCGCATTGACAGCTTTTTGGTGTCAATTAATTCCTTCTTGGCGACAAGGGCGGCGTGCCTTTCGTTGCTGGCCTTTCCCACGACCTCTCCTTTTGAGAGTGCATGGACTGTTGCCAAAAAGTTTCCAAAAAGCCCCCCAAATTCTTTTTTGAGCGCGTTTATCTTCTCTTCTCTTTCTTTTGCGCCTTCTTTGGCTTCGGTTGCGAGGACTATGCTAATTTGCTCCCCTGGAAGCGTTTGGCTCGCCAAAGATTTGACAGTTCTCCGTAGGACGTGGAGGGGCTCTTTGTATGTTGCTATGATCACGACATGGTGAACTTTCTTCCAGTCGGGAAATGACTTAAGCTCCCCCACCCAGTCAAATTTCATTGCGGCCTGTATCCGGATATGGCTTAGGCTAGCTGATATCGCTATCATGAAAGACTGATAAAACCAGTAGACGTTAAAAATGAGTACAAAATAGGCAACCACTTCGGGGATAACCAAGATTCCCCAGTGGGGGAACAAAATGAGGTTCCACGAAAAAAAACCGGGTAATATCTCAAAAAGCCTAATTGTCCTCTTTTCCCCCTTCATCATGAGAGGCGAGGAAATAGGGGGTCACCCGTTTTAATTTTATCTCCTGCAAATTGCTTCTCAATCTTTTCAGTAGTGATTGGTAAAAATGGTTTTAGGTCGACGGCAATCTGGCGGATGTCGGTGACCAGCCTCTCAAGCGCGTCTTTTTGTTTGCTGCCCCCCAGGGACCACACCTTCTCTTTACTAATAAATTCGTCGGCTTTTCTAATTTTGTCCCAAATGGTGCCGAGCGCCAAGTTGAGATTGTAATTTTCGATGTGCCCTGAAACACCCTTGTCTATTGAAGCAGATAATGTTCGGAAAGAAAGTCCGGACTTTTCGGCCATCGCGGCAACTCGGGAAACCAAGTTCCCCAACCCGTTTGCCAAGTCCGCTTGGTAAACCTCACGGAAGCGCTCGACGGTAAAGTCTCCGTCATCAAGTGTCGGGATTTGTGATAATAGATAGTAACGAAGGGGCTCAAGCCCGAAAAGATCCATTACTTCATAGGGGTCGACGACATTGCCTAAGGATTTACTCATCTTGCGTCCTCCGGAGTCGATGAAGCCGTGAACCAAAAGCTCTTTTGGCAGCGGAAGTTTGGCAGACAAAAGCATCGCAGGCCAATAAATGGCGTGGAAGCGGAAAATATCTTTGCCTATGACGTGCAGGTCTGCCGGCCAGTATTTTTCCCAAAGCTTGTTGTCATATCCGTAGCCCGTGCCGGTCATGTAAATCGCAAGTGCGTCAAACCAAACATATATTTTCTGGGTGTCGTCCCCCGGCACCGGTACCCCTATCCCTCCACTGGCGCGGGCGTTGCTTCTACTAATGCTAAAGTCTCGAAGGCCGCTATCAATGAATGCAAGCACTTCACGCTTTCTTTTTTCTGGGTAGATTTTGTATTGATTGCTTCCGATCAGATCTCTTAACTCATCTTGGTACTTTGAAAGCCTGAAAAAGTAGTTTTCTTCTTCAACGACTTCCGGCTCTTTGTCGTGATCGGGACACTTGCCGTCCACCAATTCACTTTTGTCGACAAAAGCCTCGCAACCCACACAGTAAAGGCCGGTGTATGCCTTTTTGTAAATGTCGCCGTTTTCATGAGCAAGTTTCCACAATTTTTGTACTCCCGGCCAATGTTTTTCCTGGTCGGTCCCGCGGCGAAACTCGTCAAGTTCTACTCCAAGTTTATTATAAAAGCCCTCAAAAATTTTAGAGTGTTCGTCCAAAAACTCTTTGACCCCCTTCCCTGCCTTTTCAGCAGCCTGCACATTTTTGAGCGCATTTTCATCGGCTCCGCTTATTATGCGGGTATCATTTCCCTTCATCTCGTAATACCTGTGAATTGCATCTGCAATCACGTATTCAAGAGCGTGACCCACGTGAGGCCTTCCGTTGACATACGGAATGGCGGTGGTTAGGTAAAACTTTTGTTTTTTGTCCATGAAGTATTATAGCAAGTTCAAATAAAATGACGTTTTTCTAAACGTCATTTGGATATCACACATATCACACTCCTGGAGTGTGATTGGTGATTGGGGCTACGGATTGACAAATTTTTTAATCTTTTTACTCCAGAGACTTGCCCATTCGTCGGCCTCGAGCTTTTTGAGAGCAAGCTTTATTCCGTCTTTGTCAAGTATTTCTTGGACGTGGGCTATTGTTGCGCTACTCACTTTGAGGTTGTCTTTAATATTTTTATACGACCTGCCTTTCTTGAGCCAGTAGGCTATGGCCAGGCGCTTGGAAAACGTCTCGTGCTCGGACTTTGTAAAAAACTCTCGCAAGAACGTGTCCGCCTCTTTGGGGCTTTTGATTTCAGCAATGGCCTGGGCCAGAGTTCTTTCTGTACGGCGTGCAAGTATTTGGTTTACCTTTTTACCAGAGCTTCTCACGCGAGTAGTTTAATCAAATGAAGTGCCGTTTGCAAGCTATTTCCCATTGGTAGAAAAGTACCACTCGATTGTTGCTGAAACTCCGACAAGAAGAAGCAGGTTTAATATATTGCCAAGGCCTAATAATCTAAGGATTAAAAATAGGGTCGTCGAAGCGGCAATGACAAAACCCCGCCGCGTGCCATTAAACAACAGGGAGAACAAAAATAAAAGGAGCACAAAAATAAGCGCCAAAAAAGCCGGCACTGCTCCAGTTGTTGCCGGATCAACCGCTAGGGCGATAACCGCCAAAAGTATAATCGTGCTTGAAATTATCATCATCCGCGGCCAAAAATACTTACGCTTTTTAACTTCATTTTTTCGCCTTTCTTTTCGGACACCCATGATGGTGGTATTATGACACATGCATTTGAGCATATTGCTTTTAGTACTACTGGCCGGGGGTGTCTTGCTAATTGGGTTGTGGGTGAACAAGAGGCTTAATGACTTGGCGCAAAATCAAAAACCCAGTGACGACCTTCTTCAAATTATGAAGATGCTCCAGGAGAGTGGCCAGGAAGATCGCAAGGTCCTTCTCACCACCCTACAAAGAAATACCGAGAGCATGAACGAGAGACTTGATAACGCGGCGAAAGTGATAGGTGACGTCCAAAAAAACATCGGAGAAATGAGCGAAATTGGCCGTTCGATGCGCGACCTCCAGGCATTTTTAAGCTCTCCCAAGTTGCGCGGAAACATAGGCGAGCAGGTGCTTAATGAACTCCTCAGACAAATGCTTCCTAAAAATTCGTTTCACTTGCAGTACGGATTTAAAAGCGGGGAGAAAGTCGACGCAGCCATAAAAACCGCAGCCGGCATGGTCCCTATAGACTCCAAGTTCCCCATGGAGAACTTCAGAAAAATGATGATAGAAGGCGAGGGTCAGCCGGCTGCGGCCAAGCAATTTAGGCGCGACGTTAAAAAGCACATCGACAGTATTAGTAAGAAATATATTTTGACTGAGGAAGGCACGATTGACTACGCGCTTATGTATATCCCCTCGGAAGCGGTTTATTACGAAATAGTCAACGACGCAGACCTTTTTGAGTACGCAGGACAAAAACGCGTCCTTCCCGTCTCCCCCACTACGTTTTATGCATATATGCGGGCGATCCTCATGAGTTTCGAGGGCCAGAAGATTGAGCAAAAGGCAAAAGAGGTTTTGGGGGCAATACGCGCCATCCAAAAAGATTATGGCAAAGTCGAGGAAAATATAGGGAAGCTTGGCCGGCACATGACGAACGCCAACAATATGTTTGGAAATGTCCTCGCAAGCTTTGAAAAGCTGGGGCAAAAAATAAACAGTACCAAACGCCTTGGGGAGAGTGTGAAAGAAGAAGCGAAGATACTCGAGGAATGAGGCTGAATAAACAGCAGAAGGCCGCCGTTAGGCACAAAAGTGGGCCGCTTCTTATTATCGCAGGTGCCGGGACGGGTAAGACCGCTGTGATCACCGAGAGGGTGAAGTATTTGATAAAAAAAGGCCGGGAAGAACCGTCGGAAATTTTAGGGTTAACCTTCACAGAAAAAGCCGCGCGGGAAATGGAAGAGCGAATAGACGTAGCACTCCCCTACGGCTATATAGATATGTCAGTATCCACCTTTCACCGTTTTTGTGATACGGTGCTTCGGGCAGAAGCGCTTGAAATAGGCATGGATCCACAGTTTCGTTTACTCACGACCGCTGAAGCGATACAGTTTTTGAGGACTCATTTTTTTGAGTTTGATCTTGACTATTATCGCCCTTTAGGAAACCCAGACAAGTTCATTGGCGGGATGGTTGCGCATTTCTCCAGGCTCCAAGACGAAGACGTCGGCCCGGAAGAATATTTGAAGTGGGCAATGAGGCAAAAAGGCAAAACCGAGGCCGACAAATTGGAAACCCAAAAATGGCGAGAGCTCTCGCGTGCGTACCAAAAGTATGAAGATCTAAAAACAATTGAGGGATTGGTGGACTTTGGAGGGCTCATTACAAACACACTAAAACTTTTTAGAACTCGTCCAAATATCCTCAGGAGTTACCGGGAAAAATACAAGCACATTTTAATTGACGAGTTTCAGGACACGAACTTTGCACAAAACCAGCTCGCAGAGCTTTTGGCAGGTAAAGAGGGGAACATCACAGTTGTAGCCGACGATGACCAAGCGGTCTATCGTTTTCGTGGAGCAGCGATTAGCAATGTAGTGCAGTTTCGAAAAACTTACAAAAAGGCAAAACTGATAACCCTCACTCAAAATTACCGCTCGCTACAGGGCATACTGGACAGATCATATGACCTGATACAGCACAATAATCCGGACCGCCTGGAAGTGGCCGAGAACATCAGTAAAAGGCTCACTGCGGTGAGAAAGGGCAAAGCGGTGGTCAAGTTTTTACACGAAGACCGCTCAGAAAACGAAGCGGACGCGGTTGCCGGTAAAATTCTCGAGCTGACGAGAGAGAAATATGACTATTCAGACGTCGCGGTTTTAGTGCGGGCAAACGGCCACGCGGACAGCTTCGCCAAAGCTTTCGAGCGCCGCGGCGTGCCCTATCAATTTTTAGGGCCAGGGAAACTCTTTAAACAAGACGAAGTGATAGAGCTGGTTTCATTTTTAAACGTGGTTAATGATATCCACGATTCTGCTTCTTTTTATAGAGTGCTTGCTATGGAGCATTTTGGTGTAAGTGGCCGAGAGCTTGCGCTTCTCGGGAGTACTGCAAAAAAGACGCACATGTCTCTTTTTGAAGCGGCGGAGCAGTTGGACCATGAGAAAATTTTGAATGTCGTAAAAATGTTTGGTAAATACTTCAAAAGGGCGCGGCGGGAGTCGGCAGGCCAGGTGTTATACGACTTTCTAATAGAAACCGGAGTGCTGGAAAGCCTTGCCGAGAAAGGTACGCCGGATGCAGAGAAAAGAATTAAAAATATCACCAAGTTGTTTGACAAAATTAAAAGCTACGAGGTCGACCACCCGGATGCCCGCGTGCCGGAGGTCGTCGACTGGGTTGCGCTTGCTACGGAGCTAGGGGAGTCTCCCCTGGCAAGCGACACCGACTGGTTCGACGAAAATCGCGTGAGTATCTTGACTGTTCACAGCAGCAAGGGGCTCGAGTTCCCGGTAGTTTTTATAGTCAACCTGGTCTCGGAGCGCTTTCCTTCGCGCACCAGGTCAGAGCAAGTGCCCATACCGCAGGCGCTCATCAAAGAAATCTTGCCCGGGGGGGACTTTCATTTGGAAGAAGAGCGGAGGCTTATGTATGTCGGGATGACGCGCGCCCGCGACAAGCTCTACTTGACAGCCGCCGACTACTATGGGGAAGCCAAGCGACAAAAGCGCCTGTCCCCGTTTATCACTGAAGCCCTTGGCAAAGAAATTATCAAGGCAAACAGAGAGGAAAACAGAGGGGCTCGGACGAGTTTTACGGATTACAAAAAGGAAGCTCGCCCGCCAGAAGTTTTCCAAGGAGAAGGCATAAAGGTGGATTATTTGTCGTATTCACAAATTGAAACTTTCAAAACCTGTCCGCTTCATTACAAGCTGCGCCACACATTAAACGTTCCCTCTCCCCCCTCTGCCGCGCAAAGCTTGGGGATATCGGTGCACGGCGCAGTTCGGGACATATACCTCAAAAAAGCTCCGGACCAGGTGGAAGACGCTCTTTTGGCAAACTGGGCGCGGGAGGGGTACAAGAACAAAAAGCACGTGGGCGCGGCTTGGGAGAAAGCCCTTTCATATTTGACCGAGTATGTAGAGCTCTCCTACAAGCCGGAGGTGAAGACCTTGGCCCTTGAGGAGGCATTTTCCGTTCGTCTTCCGGGGGACTCCGGAGAGCGGCCGCTTAAAGTGGGTGGGGTAATGGACCGGGTGGACGAGCTTGGCGAGGGAATTGAGATAATTGACTATAAAACCGGTGTCAACTTAAAGGCCCAAAAGGAGGTAGACCGAGACCTCCAGCTGAGCCTTTATGCGCTTGCGGCCTCCCTCAAGTATGGCCTACCCCCTGAGAAGATTACGCTGTCCCTTTACTATTTTGAAACGCAAAAAAAGCTCTCTACAAAAAGGAGCCGTCAGCAGCTGGACGCGGCCATCGCCGAGGTGTACGAGGTAAGGAGGCAAATTGAGAGCTCGAGCTTCGAGTGCTCCGGCAGCTACTTTTGCCAGAGCTGCGAGTTTAGTGTGTTTTGCAAAAGTGGGGGTTGACAAGGATATTTGCAGAAGATATATTATGGGCAGTGTTTATTTAGTGAAAGGAGACGGGCATGTTTTGTCCGCTTTGTCTTTTTTTTGGAAATTTAAAGTTTCCTTGAGGAACGCGGCCCCCGCGGACGGAGGGTCGCAAAGTATGTTTTTTTCGGGCGAACCGGCTTGAGAAGTTTTAAAAATCGCGTAAAAATCACAAGAAGTCACGCCTCCCCTACGGTGTGACATTAGGAGCAACGTCGCTCCTGGTTTTTTTTACAGTTGGGGTGGTGGAAACATTAAATTTTTAACGAAACAAGCCACCGCCCCAACTAAATTTTCTTCAAATGGATGGCAACGTAGTCTTGCCCTCAAAAGAGTTTCTTTTTAACTCCCGGCCAACAGAAGAAGGACTCCTCCCGAGCCTTCTGGAAACCTCTTTGTTTGAACCCCCCTCACCCTTCCAAAGTGCAATTTGGTCCCTTTCAAAAGCCTGTATTTTCTTGTGCTTAATCTTTCTCACCTCCTTAAGGCTAAATATTTTACCTAAAGAGGGTTGCGATTGGATTTAGAACTTGCGTTTCTTCAAACCATTTTTCTCCTGCTTGCACTTGTAGTTTTGCTTTGTCGTACTGCTTTCATCGTAGTAACTGAGTAGGGCAAATCGGCCAGTTCCGGTTTTTAATTAACAAATAGGAGGCGAGTATGAGTATGAGTACCGTAGCGACTTTGCCATAGGAGTGCGAAGATTCAAATGCTCCGTTTCCTAGCCGGGGCCCACCGTCTGGGTTGGCAAGTGTTGCTTCATCGCTAGTAGCCCAGTGGTGTAATCTTTCACTTTCTATTCATCACCACCACTGGGCTCTTTTTTATCGGCAAGCTCCACTTGGAAAATGCCCCCGGGTAAACTTTCTCACCCCCCCCGAAGCTTTTTTTGAAGTGGGTGAAGCCGAGCCAATTTTTGTTTGGATGCCTCTCGTCATACATGCCTTCAAAGTCGAAAGTTTTGCACCCGTTTTTTTTGGCCCACATTATGCCTTCCCAGACAACTTTGTATTGTGCCAGAGATTTTCTACCTCCTCTGCCGGTGAACCCGTACCAGTAGTACCCCGTGTCGCGGGTTCTCAAAAATACACCCCCCGCGGAGCAACTATTGGTCGAGACAAAAAGGGCGCTGCTACTGAAAGATTTTTTAAGGTTCAGCAGTTCTTTTGCGGATGGGACGTGGCGCTTCCACCCGGCCGACTTTTTCCAAGAAGCTCTAAACTTTTTGATTTGCCAACTTTTCAGTGCTTTAAGTTTCATGCTTTCGGTCCTACGGAGCGCATACCGGCAGTCCTTGGCGCAGTTTTTGTATAAGCTGTTTTTAGGCCTCAAAAGGTCGAGAGTCAAAGTTTTTGACGGAGAGAACGGCGAATTTTGCCTGAATCCACCACTCGCAATTTCGGCGTCTCTCTCTATCGGCTCAAGCACTACCTGAAATGCCTTGTGCCTCCTTTTCGCCTCTTCAATGGACTGAAGCGGTAAGTTTTTGTACCTTTGCACTTTTATAAAACTTCCCAAAAGCGGAAGTCTTTTAGCGAAAATATACACGCCACCTACTTTCTCGACATTCCACCCACGAGACCTCATGTACTCCGCATATTCGGGTGTCTGGCGGACGTCTGTCATCGCTTTTTTATCGCCCGGGAAATTATTTTGGCAACATGCATCAGTTTTTTCTGCCTCGGGGAGAAGGTGTTGATTTTCTCTTCGAGGTCTAGCATGACCCTGTCTACATATTTGCGGAACAAGTGGTATTCATTGAACTCCGAAAAATTGTAATCTTTTTTTTCGCCGTTTGTGTTTGTTGCAAGACGAGCTTCGTCATTTGCGCCGGACCCTAGATATCGGACGAGCTTGTACTTGTTGCTAATGTCCGGCAAGGGCTCACGCTCTATGTTAGAAGGTTGGTTTTCTATAGTAATTCATTATACAAAAATTGCTCTTGCCTTTTTGCAGAGCTTTGTGCTTGTCCGAGATTTACGTAGGGAAGATTAAACTTTGGCATCATGGTATTGTGTATCGAGATGTTAAAAAAGGACGAGAAGGGGGCCCTGGTTTTGATAATGACACTGTACGCCCTAACGCGCACAACATTGACAGCTTTTGCATTAGTATCCCGCGCAGCCCTATTCCCCGTTCATGGGCACCAATATCTCTGGGAATATACAAAGTCGGAGTGGATAAATGTTTGGGGCATGTGGGATAGCGCGTGGTATGTGGACATTATAAGAAACGGATACACAGGGGTGCCGAAGGAGTCGGCCGGGTTTGTCGACTACGCGTTTTCGCCCCTCTACCCGTTTTTGTCCAAGACCTTGGTTTTTGCTGTCGGGGAATTTGGGGCGGCTCTGGTTATTTCTAACATTTCGTTTATCGCGTCCTCGTACTTGGTATATCTTATCTCCCGCGACTACGCAGGTGAGGCATATGCAAAAAGGGTGCTGGTCGCGTTAATGGTGTTTCCCACATCTTTTCTTTTTTCCGCAGCTTTGAGCGAGAGCCTGTTTTTTTTGATATCGCTTGCGATAGTATTTGCAGTGCAAAAAGGCAAAGTGTGGGCCACGGCCATGCTGGGTTTTTTGGCGCCCCTTGCCAGGCCATTTGGGGTAGTGGCTCTATTGCCGATACTTTCTGAGGCCATCAAAAAAAGGAGGGTCCGCGACGCAGTACCCCTTGTGTTCCCTGTACTCGGCCTGTTTGCCTGGATTGGCTGGGTTTACCAACTGACCGGGAGGTGGACGGCAACATGGGAAGCCCAGGCAGCTTGGGGAAGGCACTTGTCCAACCCTGTCACCCTGGTCAGGAATGTGTTTTTTGCACACGACACTTTCACCTTTGTTGCAGGTGTACTTTTCTTCTTTATGTTTGCCATTGTTTTAACGTCTCGCGGCCGTGCTCCCCGGTCGGTGTGGATACTCTCCGTGGCTATTGTCTCCACCCCTCTTTTTTTCAGTCCACACCCCGACCTTGTGCCTGCTCTCCCGCGCATAGCCGCTTCTGCCCCCGCCATTTACATGGGGATTGGAGGGCTTTTAAAAAAGGACTACCTTGTATATCTGGCCTCCCCATTTGGCTTTGCGCTCCAGATCGCTCTTTTCTCCCTTTGGACAAACGGGTACCTCTTGATAGTTTAAAGTCGAGTGTCTGCTAAAACTCAAAAGTTTGGGTTTGTAAACTTTGACTTTGTTCTCAAGGCTGCCCACCGGGCTATGTCCGCTGCTTTATAAAGCTTGTACATTGTGGGATTTACGACCAGGTCCCAAGTGCCGATAAACTCGACGACTTCCGGGTTGTATCCTTCTTTAAAGTTGGTAAACCCTTTTCCCGGCTCCCGCCCCCAGAGATCAAAGGTCATCAGCCCGCGCCTCTTGCCAAAGCGTATGGCCTCCCACATCATCAGGTTTTGAGCCATGACATTTTTATGTTTCTCGCTACTGGCACCATACGGATAATATAGCGTATCTTTCCACTTAAAAAGTATCCACGTTGCCAGAATTTCTTTTTTATATTTCGCAACGAGAAGGTGGGCAATGGGAGACTTTGTTGCGCGCAAATGTTTCCACATCAAGCGGTGATAGCGCCCGTTGTGGCTAAAAAAACGCTGACGACGGACTGTTTCTCGGGTAAGGTTAATGTGGCTGTTAAATGCTTTTGTCGAATTGTCCTCCACGACGGTCACCCCCTTTTTTTTAGCCAGCCTGATATTGTAGCGAGTTTTGCCTTTAAAGCTTTTGAGTAAGTCTTCTTCGGGCCGAGTTAAGTCAATCCAAAAACTAGTGGGAGTAAAAAAAGTTTTACCTTTTACGGCTCCGTGTGCTTTAAGCAAGGCCACAGTGTCGTCCCGGTCTTGCCCCGGGATCATTGCAAAGTTAGGTTCCATCTTTATAAATATCAGATTATTTTCTTTGGCGATTTTTTTAAGGTCGGTGAGCATTTTTTGGGTTGGTTTGGGGCCGCGCAGGAAAGTGGCAAGTTTGTATTTTGTCTTGAGCATACGGTGGAGCGTTAAAAGCCCGTGCTCGGTATAAAGCACCTCGTTCCCCCACTCCTGCCTAAACTCCCCCCATTCCCATGTTTGGATGGGATGCGTGGCTATCTTATCGATGAAGTTTTTTGATACACTCTTCATTGTTGTTTATTTTATCATTCCCAAGCTTAAAACCCCGCGAGGCGTCGGGAGGGATGAAGCTTCCCCTTGTGAGTGTTTTACTTTTTGTACCAGTGAATTAATTCATTGGTACAGCAGAATTCGAGTTCCAGCTGGCAAATTCCCCTTACACAATTGTGAGGGAGAATTAATTTTGTTATGGTTTACCTTATGGCCGCGCGATAAAACCTAAGTATAATTCTTCCATTTTCATCTATCCCTCTGCATGCTCACGCACACCCTAACCTAGCGCTCTCGGTTAATTTCACCCACGAGCTGACTCTCGTGGTTTTAAGACTGGAAAGGAACAATGCCCTAACAGTTCCTTGCTTAGATCCCCGCTGGAAGTTCGTGGGTAGTTCGTGTCTGCAAGAGTTAATCAAAATGATACTCGGTAACAGAGGACACAAAGTTGTCTGTTGTATCTAACAGTTCTTCCGGAATGTCCATGAGGAACCGCGACGGGGGATTGCTGTTTCTTTGCCCGAAATAGAGCCTTCTGTCTGCATGGGTAAGATACAAAATTTCCTTCGCACGCGTAATCCCGACATAGGCAAGGCGCCTTTCCTCCTCCAGCTCCTGGGTGTCAAAAAGCGAACGAGAATGAGGGAAAAGTCCTTCCTCAAGCCCTGCCATGAAGACGACTGGGAACTCAAGCCCCTTTGCCCCGTGGAGCGTCATGAGAGTTACTTTCCCTGACGCGTCCAGAAAATGCCTTTCAAGCTGTGCTTCGGCCTCTGCCTCAACGAGAGCGACGTTTTCCAGAAATTCATTAACATTGCTAAACTGTGTGGCGACTGAGCGAAGCTCTTTTATGTTCTCAAGCCGTGCCAGGTTCTCCTCTGTCTCGCGCTCATATTTTGCCAGATAGTTTGTTTTTGCAATCACTGTGTCCATGAGCTCCAGTGTCTTATGTCCCGACGGATCGACGGTTTTTGCAAGCTCGTCAAAAGCTTCTTTTCGACGGACCCCTACCTTTTCAAGCCGTTTGCGGGAGACAGTGTCTTTTTTGTTTACTAATAGTCTGAGCATTGAAATAATATCTTTGATCTCGGCACGCGCGTAAAACTTGATCCCGCCAACGATAATATAGGGAATTCCTTCGTGTAGGAGAGCTTCCTCGATTACGCGCGATTGGGCATTTGTCCGGTATAAAACAGCGACATCCTGATACTGGTAGCCGGTTTTTGAAAGCTGGCCAACCTGCCCGGCAATGTACTTTGCTTCATGGAGCCCATTTTCGGCCTTGAAGAGCTTTATCCGCTCGCCACGTTCATTTTTTGTCCAAAGCTTGAGGACAGGGTGTCCGGAGTTTTTTGATATGACTGCGTTTGCCGCACTCAAAATACTTTCCGTTGAGCGGTAGTTTTGCTCGAGATTTATAATCTTAATGTCCGGGTAGTCTCGCTTTAGATAGTTAATGTTGCGATAGTCCGCCCCGCGCCAGGAATAGACGCTTTGACTGGCGTCGCCAACTGCTGTGATTTGCCTGTTGTCCCCTACCAGAAGCTTTGTCAGAGAGTATTGAATTTTGTTTGTGTCTTGCCACTCATCGACCAATATATAAGGAAGCCTCCTTTGCCACTTTTCGAGCACTTCTTTGTTTTGTGTTAAAAGCTTTACGGTCTTTAGAAGCAGATCGTCAAAGTCCAGTGCCCCCATTTCTTCAAGCATCTTTTGATACTGGCCGTAGATGCTGAAAACTTTTTCCTGCATATCGGTGCTTGCGAACTCCCCGTATTGGAGGGGTTCTATCATTTGGTTTTTGGCGTCACTGATCATCCCCAGAATGCTCCCGGGTTTGTAAGAGTCGGTTGAGAGGTTCATCCGGTCGAGGATGTCTTTGACCGCATCTTTTTGGTCCTGCGTGTCGTAAATTACAAAGTCTTTTGGTACGCCAATGGCTAGCCCGTCACGGCGAAGCAGCTTGACACAGAAGCTGTGAAATGTCCCGGCAAATGTTGGGACACTGCCAGCCAGCTCGTATATGCGCTCCTTCATTTCCCCTGCAGCTTTATTGGTAAATGTCAAAAGTAAAATTTCGTCTGGAAGAACTGCTTTTTCTGCTATCAGCCAGGCTGCGCGCCTTGTCAAAACGCGTGTTTTACCGCTTCCTGCCCCGGCCAAAACCAAAAGGGGTCCGTCGTTGTAGGCAACAGCTCTTTTTTGCTCGGGGTTAAGGTCGTCGAGGAGGGCATTTGCCATTGTGAATAAACTAGATAGAATTGTAGCATGACCGACCAGCCGGTGCCCGGTGAAATAACTAACTATAAACGCACCCTTGGGCGACTGCGCCGCCGCCTTTTGGGGAGGCACCTGTGGCTTGCGCGCGCGGCGCTTTTTGGAGCGGGTGCTTTAGCCACTATACTACTGCTTATTTTTGCCGGCCGTGCATTTCTAAATACCAAGCCGGGGGGCTACGTGCGCCTTGGGGCAAAGTTTCTTTTCCCGCCAACCGCAGACTTGAGGCAGTTTAACGGGAGGACGAACGTACTGGTTCTGGGGAAAGCTGGACAGGGGCACACCGCTCCTGACTTGACCGACACGGTGATGATTGCGTCATTCAAGCACGATAGCCCGGAGGACTTGCTACTTATTTCCATCCCGCGGGATATTTGGTTTGCCGACCTGCGAGCCAAGCTCAATAGTTTGTATTTTTTTGGCAACGCTCGCGAAAAAGAGGGGGGCATTGTTCTCTCAAAGTCGGCCGTCGAGGAAGTAGTCGGAGTTCCGGTTCACTATGGCTTGGTGGTTGACTTTTCAGGGTTTACCAAAATAATCGATCAAGTCGGGGGGGTCGATGTGGAGATTGAAAAATCTTTTATGGACGAGCGCTTCCCCGTCCCTGGGCGGGAAGACGACGAATGTGGTGGAGACGACCTCGAGTTTTCGTGCCGCTATGAAACTGTTTCGTTTGAGGCGGGTTTAGTGCACATGAGTGGAGAGACCGCGCTTAAGTTTGCCCGCTCCCGGCAATCAAAGGACCTCCAGGAAGGAACGGACTTGGCCAGGGCACGCCGCCAGCAAAAGGTGTTTGGTGCACTTTCTAAAAAGCTTGCCAGCAGTGAGGTTTTCCTCTCTCCTCGCACACTAATTGGTTTGTGGGATACATTTTTGGAGATTACCGAGACCGACCTGCCCCAAGAGTTGATGCCCGTTCTTGCCAGGACCGCATTTGACGCGAGAGACAATATCCGCTCAACTACCATTCCGGAGGAGTTGTTGGTCACCCCCCCCCTTTCCCCCGACCAAGACAATTTATACGTTTTCGTCCCGTCCCGTGAGGATGGCAGCTGGGAAGACGTACACGCGTGGGTCTCAAGTTTGTTGCGGTAGATATTGCTTTACCTTGCCAACGACGTCTTCCGGGGTGTGCATAGCTTTGGCAAGATATTCTTTGACCCCCATCTTTACTGCCCTGTTCTGGTCTGGTTTGTTGGCGAGATTTGTTAGCGCGATGACCGGTATGTGTTGGCCACGGGGGTGTTTCATTACCCCTTCTAGTAGCGCAAACCCTGATTGCTTGGGGAGCATTATGTCAAGAAGTATCGCATCAGGGTTTTTTTCGGTGGCAAGCTTTAAGCCCAGCACTCCGTCATTTGCAACAAGGACATTAAATCCCTCATGAATGAATTTCTCCGCGTACAACCGCGATAGAGTGGGATCGTCCTCGACGATCAAAATGACGTAAGATAGCGACTGACTGGCCGGACTACTTTCTTGAGGCATACTCTAAATATAGTCGTATTAGAACAAAATGTCACTGCTTTTAAGCTTGTTCATGCAAAAAGAGGCAGGGTCAAGAGCCCCCACACTGAAACCCCCACACTCCAAAGAAGTAAAAAATAGTGGTGCCAGGCGAGCTTGGTGCTTTTTAGGTAGCGGATAATCAGAAAGAAAAACAATGGGTAAAGATCGACCAAATATCGGTAACCGAACTGGGCGACACCTGTGGTGCCGTGAGTAATAATGGGGAGGCCAGCTAACACAATACTGAGCCATGTAACTCGTGCAAGGCCGTCCAGTTTCCCCAAAAAGGCATACACTAAAACTGGTGTGGTGAACCAAACCGAAAGCCCGTGCCACGAAGGGACAAAATAGGGAAACCCTTCAATTTTTACAGGCAAAGAAGCAAACATGGTGTTAATGTGTCTGGGGATATAGCTCAGGCTAAAAATTCCCTCTTGAAACCAGGGTTCGCTCAAAACGTTTGGGATTAGTACATATCCTTTATCCCAAATTACCCCGAAGCGGACGAAATTGTAAGCAAAATTCGTGAGTAAAAACACGCTTATTCCAAGTGCAAATAGGACGATAGGGCGGAACTGGTTTTTAGACAAGCGGAGTTTGGGTTTCGGAGCATGGTGTAAAACAAGCAGGTAGAGTATAACCGGAAATGCAAGCAGTGTGTGTGGGCGTGCCAGGTAGCTTCCCCCCAAAAGAATCCCCGCGACAATGGGGCGCTTCTTGGTGTTTGCTTCAAGAAGGGCAAGCGTCAAAAACAGGCCCGACGTGAGCTGGCCGAAGTACCAGCTGGAGCCGACGCTGCCAAGAAACCAGTAGAGACTCCCAAACCCAACAGTGAGCCAGACATAAAGCCCTTTTTTGGGCGAGCCTGTGATTTTCAAGGCCAGCGTCGTCGTTGTTACAGCTGTGAGTGCGCCAGTGAAAGCGGCTATTGTTGACTGAGTAATGACCCGGGAGAGTAGTAGAAATGGGATAGACACCAAAGTCGGCATAGGAGAGAATGGGACGTAAAACCGACCTTGGGGTATTGGGATTAGCTCATTGAGCCACTTTGGCCCTTCGGTAAGATATAATCGGCCATCAAGAATAGCTCCAGCCAGGCGAGTAAAATAATCATATGGACTGGGGGTCGCCACCGAGAACTCGTATATGAAAAAGGTAGTCAAGAAGATAACTAGCAAAGCCCGCCCTAAATATGACATTTGGCTGGTGCTTCTCGCGGGGCTTGCTTTTCGCATACTCCTTTATGATACTGGAACGCTTTTTCTGGACCAAAATACATTCATAGCGTGGGGCAGGCGTTTGGCGGCGGAGGGCGCTGTCGGGTTTTACAGGCAATGGAGTGACTATCTGCCGGGATTTTTATATGTCCTGGGGGGCATCGGCGTAATTGAAGGGTTTGTGGATAGCTCTCCAACGTTTCTGTACAAACTTCCCGGGATGCTCGGAGACATCGCAACGGGCTTTGTCGTCTATAAGATAGCCTCTAAAATAAAAGACCACAGATATGGGCTGGTAGCTACCGCTCTTTATGTGTTTAACCCAGCAGTGGTTGCAAACTCGACATTGTGGGGACAGGTGGATGGGCTTACTGCACTTTTTGCACTCCTGTCTGTTTACCTCTTCCCCATTAGCGTAGTCGGGTCGGCTATCGCACTCTCCGTGGGAACGCTTGTCAAGCTCCAGGCTGCGGTTTCTGTCATCCCAATCCTTTTTGTTTCATGGCGAGACAAAGTGCCGCCCAAGAAACTATTTCTTTTTGGGCTTACGGGATTGAGCGTTTTTATATTGGCCTTCATACCGTTTTCCGATGGCAATAATCTTCTCGCATTTGTCTCGGAGCGCATTTCAGTTCCGCTCAACCAGTATCCTTACGGCAGCGTGAACGCGTTTAATTTTTGGGGACTTTTTGGATTTTGGCGAGACGAAGCCGAGGCTACCCAAAAGTTTGCCGGGTATGCGATATTTTTAACACTCGCGGCGCTATCTTCCCTTAAGCTGCAAAAAGTAAAAAACGGAGAGTATCTCTTGCTCGCAATTTTGATGGTAGCGAACTTTCTCTTTTTTACCCGGATGCACGAGCGGCACCTGCTATCCGCACTTGCCCCGCTTGCGACACTTGTGGGCACTAGTCCGATTATCGCGGCCCCCCTTTTCGTGCTTTCCATGACATACCTTCTTAACCTGTACTACTCGTATGAGTGGATCACAAGGAATTTTAGGGAAGTGTTTTCAAGGCCGTTTATAAACACGGTTATCTTTGTCAATCTGCTTTCACTTGTAGCTCTAGTAACTTCAACTTATAGGGACAGCACAAAATGGGCCCACAATTATGTGGTTTCACTTCTAAATTCCTCAACACGCGATGGTCTGCCTGTCGACTTTATAAGCCGCCTACAAGCAAGAAGGCTTTTGCTTGTAATACTTGGTCTCTCTCTTGTTACGCGCATTTTTATGCTTTCAACTCCTGGTGGGGAATATTTTGACGAAGTGTACCACGCATTTACCGCGCAAGAACTTCTTTCCGGTAACACCGAGGCGTGGGGCTGGTGGAATGACTCGCCTGAGGGGTTTGCTTTTGAGTGGACTCACCCACCCTTTGCCAAGCACATGATGGTAGGTGGCATGTCAATTTTCGGGCCGAATGAATTTGGCTGGCGAGCACCGGCAGCCCTGTTCGGAGTAGCTTCGGTGTTTCTGGTTTACGCCGTCTCTCGAGAGCTTTTTGGAAGATACGATATTTCCGTTTTCGCCTCGGCCATATTTGCACTGGACGGGCTGGTTCTTGTCATGAGCCGGATTGGGATGAACGATATCTATTTTTTGACACTCGCTCTTTTTTCAGTTTGGTTTTTTATTAAAGACAAGTACGCACTGTCCGCACTGGCGCTTGGACTTTCAGTTTCTGCGAAATGGAGCGGGCTGTGGACCGTGCCTGTTTTGGTCGCTGCGTTTGTGTTACTAAAAAAGCGTACCAGTCCTGGGCTGTTGTGGTTTTTGGTCTTACCAATTGGGGCCTACTTGTTGACCTATATTCCAATGCTTTTGGCGGGGCACGGTGGCGACACACTGTGGGGGCTCCACAAGCAGATGTGGTGGTACCACACCGGGCTTGTGGCAGAGCACGGCTATGCGTCAAGCTTCTGGACATGGCCGCTTTTGGTTCGACCCGTTTGGCTCTATACATCCGGCGTGAGGGATCAAGTGGTTGGAAATATTTATGCCATGGGAAACCCGATTGTCTTTTGGTTTGGTCTCGTGTCGGTCGCGGCGGCAGGGGTATACGGGTTTCTTGAAAAAAACAGAAAACTCTTGTTTATAGTAGCCGCATACGTCTTTTTTTTTGTTCCATGGGCACTCTCTCCCCGAATAATGTTCTTGTATCATTATTTGCCATCTGTCCCGTTTTTAGGGATAGCTACGGGGTATATCCTTGCGCGTTTTAGAGCATTTATTCCTTTTGTGTTTGCGCTCGCGCTCGCGCTCTTTGTTTATTTCTACCCGCACTGGACCGGGATAGAAGTGCCGGTGTGGCTTGACAGGTCTTACTATTGGTTTCCAAGCTGGAGGTAGGTATTGGCGTTTATTAGATTGCGAGGAGCAGCGTTCCCAAGAGGAGGAATATCCCAGCTGCAACTCCGACAATGGTAGGGAGGCCTATCCCCGCGTCGGGTAGCTCTGTTGGAGTAGGGGTTGCGGACGGGGTGGCAGTTGGAGTTGGCGTTGGTGCAATAGCTGCCGATGGTGTCGACTCAAAGGCCGGTTCTTCTTCTTGTGCAAATACGGTAAAGCTCCGCTCAATAGAGCGCAAGAGCCCGGTAACCGGGTCGGCCCACTCTATAGTTACCGTGTGCTCTCCTTCTTCGAGCCCCTCAGGCGGACTCCAGCTCCAGCCCCCCGAGTTGTCTATAACTACCTCCCCTGCTTGCTCGTGACTGGACTGGACGGTGATAGTTAATACCAGCCCTGTAGGTCCTTCCCCGAAAAACTCTGGTTTTTCAGTGAACACGGTTTCTCCCTCATTAACGCTTTCAAGCGTTACGGCGCTTGTCGTCACTTGAGATGAAGTGTCTAGTTCTTCAGCCTCAAAAGCAGAGCTTCTACCAGTAGACCCGGACGGAAGTTCAAGGTTGGCCCTTGGCAGGTCCTCCGGGCTTGTGCTCGGAGCACTACGAAAGTCGTGAGACCTCCCGAGAGTAATAGGGGGTGTCGGGTTTGCAGAGGGAGGAAACACTTGGGCGGTAGACGTTAATCCAGCGCCATCAATAACTTCAAGCGTAAACAGGGTAGTATCGGTTATTGTGGGCGCAGCATTTAGCGCGGTAGTGCGCGCATTGCTCAAGGGCACAAGCCACTGGCCACTGGCGCTTGTTATGGCGGAAAGAGGGGACACTCCCCCGCTTGAAACATACACCAGGGCACCTCTCGCCGGGGCTCCGTCCGGTGCAATTACTGACCCGCTCAAAACAGACGTGCTTGCCGGAGCCGCCAGCGGGGTTCCCGTAGACGCAGCCCAGGGGGCGCCACTATCGGTGAACTCTTCGTTTGCCGTTGCAATAGTAAAGAAGTATTGGGTATTTGGCCTTAAGCTACGCACCTGCACGAAATGTGTTGTCGACGGCTCGGTGAGCGTGCCACTAGCGGTGCTGCCCAGCGCGCTTGTCTCTCCCCAATTGATAAATTGGACGACGGGCTCTTGCGTTGTCCAGCTTACGGTAAACGAAGCGTCTGTTACGTTTGTTACGCGCACATCCTGTGGCTCAGTCGTGGGTGAGGCACCCAGACGAAACGTTTGCTGTTGGGAAGTTAGAAACACCCCGACCGCAACGCCGACCACCAGGACAACGATCCCGATAATAGTTGGAATTTTCTTAGATGATAACATCGTCTTCTTCGGGCTCTAAGTCGGCTTCTTCCGTGCTTTCCGCGACCGCCGGATCCTCGGTTAAGGCCTCGACAACGTCTTCGAGAAGCTCTGACTCGGAAATCCCCCTTCTCCTTTGTAGCTCATCGAGTAGCCCCCGGTCAAGGCTGGGGTTAATTGGCGCAAGGAGCTCCTCTCGGACTTCTTGCGGTGGCTCAAGAGAGAATGCGCGGTACAGCTCAAACGCCACCCAAGAAAGTATCGTTAGGGTCGTTAGAACAGACAGGGCAACGAGTGTCGGTGTCTTCTTCATGGCAGGGCTAGCAGTTGGCCTGAGACAGTCAGGGTGATGTTAAAAGCATTGGTGTTCGTGTCTTCCGTCCGAATGTCGACACGTTCTTTAAGAATCTGTTGCCTCAAAGACTCGAGCCCGTTTAGCGTGGCAATAAGGGTTTGGTAGTTCCCGCCAACAGTTACCGTGTAGGGAGTCTCCTTTGAGGAGTTTCCCATGAGGACGATGTCGTTTGTGGTAATAGACAGCACACCTCCTCCTGCTTCTTGTGCTACAGTCTGCACTTCCCGCGTGTAGCGATCGTTCCTCGGCGCACTGGGGACCGCTGAGCTCAAAAGCTCAAGCCGTTCGGCTTCCTGTTCGAGAATGCTCCGGGCCGTAGCCAGAGCATTTATTTTCTTGTCCATATCTTCAATGGTTTTTTCCTTTAGCTGAATCTCGTTGTAAAGCGCGATGATAGTCGTGAACGTCGGGCGAACGGCAAAAACGCTAAAGATAACAACCGCCAGGAGCGTCAATAAAAGCTCAGCGTACATACGCACGCCCGAGCGCTCCCTGTACTGCTTAATTACGCGCGCCAAATAGCGCCGGTAAATCCCTCTATTGTTCATACTCCAGATCTTTGAGCTTCGAGCCGATATTCAAACAGTCCTGTTTGGCGGTTTTGCTCGACACTAGTAATAGTAACACTACTGAAGGCGGGACTCCCCTGTACGTTAGCGATAAACTGGGCAATCTCTCTCTCGTCGCTGCTGGTGACGCTCACGACGACAAGGGATGGCGTGACACTAACTTCCGTAAGCCGTGCCCCCTCCGGGAGTACGCCGACAACTGCTTCGATTGCGGGGCTGGTCGTATTTTCACTTGAGACTAGTTTGGAAAAAATATCGAGCCGCTCTTGGGCTTGCCTAAAATTTTGTTCTACGGTTGAAAAAGAGGCTATCACGGAGGACTTAGATTCTATCTCGTCGTCCAGGTCGGCAAGGCGAGTATCTAAAATAAACCGTGTCACAAAGCCAACAATTACAACAAGCTCGACCACGATAACGATGATGCGAAAAGTAGAAAGCCCCCACTTCAGGACCCGTCCAGAAAGAGTAGCATTTAGATCCTCTTTGGGTACTAGATTTATCCCTGTTTTTTTGTGGGCAGCCATAAAGCCATTAATAGTTTTGCATTGCAAACTATTTTTCATAATAGCACAAAACGCACCCCGAGTAGTAAACTACCTTGAGGCCTTAGCGGAGCGAGGAAGGAGCTTTGACAACCCACTTTTCATTCTGGCGGCCTTATTTCGGTGTATTAATTTTTTCTTTGCCGCACGGTCAGCAAGAGAGCTTGCTTTGGCTATGTCGCCGGGCTTTTTCCCGCGCTTTGCCACGCGGAGCGCCGCCTCCAGACTAGAGACTATTTTTTTATTGACGGCTTCTTTCCTTTTAGAGCTTCGAAGCGCGCGCTTTGCTGTTTTAGTTACCGGCATGGTTCCTTAGACCGGAAGTATAGAGCAAAGAGCTCGTGTTATCAATTCCGACGTACTTGAACGCCAGTATAGCAAAGCTACTGGTTACAAACAGACCCGTAAATAGCTACAATAGCAGACATGAAACGCCTCCGCGATCTGGTTACCGCGCCGCAAGGGTCTATCTTGTCGGCTGCTTCCATAATTATGGTGATGCTCGTGGGCTCGGCCGTCTTGGGCCTTCTTAGGCGGCGCATACTTCTTCAGTTTTTCGTGCCTGAAGACTTTGCGCTCTTTGAGGCGGCCTTTAGAATCCCGGACTTCTTTACAGCCATTGTCGCGCTTGGTACGCTCTCAAGCGCGTTTATCCCCACTTATACCGCGCTTTCTAAGAAAAATAAAAAAAAATCCCTAGAGCTTGCAGGTTCACTTGCGACTATTGGCGTGGCCATCTATGTGGTTTTTCTTGTCGTATTTTTTGTATTGGCCGAGCCCTTTTATAGGCTGATAGTACCTGGCTTTTCTCCGGCGGATATCGGCCAGGTAGCCAGCCTCTCTCGCATAGTATTTGCCGCCCAAGGGCTTTTTGTCGTGAGCTATGTGCTGACGGGGATGCTTGAGAGCGAGCGGCGATTTTTACTTCCGGCGTTGGCGCCACTTCTGTATAACGTTGGCATTATAGTTGGCGTTTTGTTGTTTGCAAGCGACCTTGGGCTCATAGGGGCAGCGCTTGGTGCGGCGCTTGGCGCCCTCTTTCACCTGCTGATCCAGGTGCCGATTGCGTGGAGATTGGGATTTCGTCCGGTTTTAGCTCTCAGGCTAACACCCGAGATAAAGCGTGTAGCGCGGCTTGCCGCACCGAGAATGTTCGAGTTGTCATTTCTTCAATTGGCAAAGGTGGTTGAGCTGTCGCTCGCTTCGGTTATATCTACGGCGTCTTATGCTTATTATACGCTAGCTATTTCAGTACAAACCCTGCCGGTCAGTTTGTTTGGTACTTCTTTGGCAAAGGCGGCTCTTCCGGCGCTTTCGCACGCACATGACAACCCTAAGCGCTTTAGAGATACGCTTTTGACAACTCTTTATCAGGGACTATTTTTGGCAATGCCCTTCGCGACACTGCTGATAGTTTTGAGGATTCCCGTAGTCAGGCTGCTTTTTGGCACCGACATTTTTGACTGGCCGGCGACCGTTCAAACCGGCTTAGTCCTCTCAACCTTCGCTATCGGCGTGCCGTTTCAGATTGCCCAAGCGCTTCTCACGCGTGCGTTTTACGCGCTTGGAGACACCAGAACACCGGTTAAAATGTCTTTGATTGGGTCTGGAATTACGGCCGTTTCCGGAGTAATTTTGGTGTTTTTCCTGGGCTTTCCCACGTGGGCGTTAGCCGCTAGTTTTGTGGCAGGGGTTGCAGTCCAGTCAACGGGCCTTTATATTTTAATTGGCCAAAGGTTAAACGGAGGGGCACTGTTTGCCACGCGACCGATCATAAAAAGCCTCACGGCCTCGTTTTTAGCAGGGAGCGTTATGTTTTTCATTATCAAGTTTTTTGATAGGGCTGTATGGATAAAGCAACTCTCCTTCATTGGTACTATTGACCCAAACCTGGACTTTCAGAGTTTTGTGGTAGACACACGCTTTACGGGAAACCTCCTTGCGCTCACAGTCATTACGGCGGCGATAGGGATGGTGGTTTATATTAGTGTGAGCTGGCTCTTGAAGTCTCAAGAGCTGGCAACGCTTTTCAGTATCCTCAAGCACAGAAGTTTCAGTCTCCCGAAGTCTGAGCCGGAATCAGTGTCTCCAAACCCACTTGACGAAGCCTAGCACTCGTGCTACAGTTCTGCTAACAATGAGCGATCTCTCCCCTAGGCAAACCAATATATTAAAAGCTGTCATAGACGAATATATTGAGACAGCCGAGCCCGTGGGTTCAATTCCCCTCGAGAAAAAATACGACATGGGGGTTTCCCCGGCGACCATACGAAACGAGATGGCATCCCTCGTGACCATTGGCTACCTTCGTCAGCCACACACCTCGGCGGGGCGGGTGCCTACCCCGAAAGCGATGAAGTTTTACATTAATCAGCTGATGGAGGAAAAAGACGTGAGCCTGACAGAAGAGGTCCGGGCAAAAGAGCAGTTCAAAGACGGCTCAAGCTTTGCCAAAGCTATAGACTATGCCACCGAGGCACTGGCTCGCCAGACTGGGTGCCTTGCTATCGCTATCCTTGAGGGCGAGCGCCCTTGGAGCCATGGGTATGCGAATATTTTTAATAGCCCGGAATTTTATGATTACCAGGTAAGCCAGAGCCTTCTGTCTCTTTTAGACGAGGGCTCTTTGCTGCGCGAGCTCTTTTTCGAGCGCCTGACCGGTGCGTCTCCCATTGAAGTGCTTTTTGGAGAGGAGCTCAATTGGGACTATTTCGAGCCCGTTGGAGTGGTTGCTACACGTTTCCGACTGGGCGGACGACATGGGGCCATTGGCGTTTTTGGGCCGTACCGCTTGAATTACGGATCTGTTATCCCTATGGTAAGGTATTTTGGTGGACTATTAAGAGACCTTGATTATGAAGGGGCAAAAGCGTAAAAATAAAAAAGAGATTTTGGAGTTAAAAGATCAGCTTGCTCGGGCGCTTGCCGATTATGACAATCTGAGAAAGCGCGTAGAGCGGGAGGAGGAGAGAGTGAGAGCGTCGGCCGTCGGGCATGTTGTCGGGGCGCTGCTTCCGGCGTTTGACATGTTTTTCGAGGCTCAAAAACATTTGGGGGACTCGGGGCTTGCCATGGGATTGAAAGAGTTGACAGAAAGCCTAAAACGCCTGGGAGTCGTCGAGGTTAATCCGGGAAGTGGAGAGGCGTTTAACGAAGCGGTGCACGAAGCGGTCGATAGTGTCGAGGCGAAGGAGATTAAACCGGGGCGAGTGGCAGAGACGGCCTTAAGGGGTTGGAAGTTTGCCGAAGGACCCGTTATCCGCTACGCAAAAGTGGTGGTGGTAAAAAAATAAAAATAAAAAAATGGGCAAAATCATTGGAATAGACTTAGGGACTACAAACTCTGTAGTCGCGGTGATGGAAGGGGGGCAGCCAAAGGTCATCCCGGCGGCCGATACTGGCCGAAACATCACGCCATCAGTAGTCGAGCCCGTAAAGGGGCTGGTCGGAGACGTGGCAAAGCGCCAAATGATCCTTAATCCCAAGAACACAGTCCACTCGGCCAAGCGCTTGATGGGCCGGCGCTTTGGTGACCCGGAGGTTGAGCGCACCAAGAAGTTTGTCAGCTACGAAATTGTTGAAGGAAAGGAAAAAATGGCCGTTATTGAGATTGACGGCAAGAAATATACCCCCCAGGAGATTGCCTCAAGGGTTTTAATTAAGCTCAAAAAAGATGCCGAAGCGCATCTGGGAGAAAGCGTCGACTCGGCAGTCATCACGGTACCCGCTTATTTTGACGACTCGCAGCGCCAGGCAACCAAGCAGGCAGGTGAAATTGCGGGGCTTAAAGTGGAGCGAATTATAAACGAGCCCACGGCTGCTGCGCTTGCTTACGGACTTGATAAAAAGCATAACGAAAAAATAGCCGTTTACGATCTTGGCGGAGGGACATTTGACATCTCGATACTTGAGCTTGGAGACGGAGTGTTTGAGGTGAAGTCGACGAATGGGGACACCCATCTCGGTGGAGACGACTTTGATGAGCGCATTGTAGACTGGATTGCTGACGAATTTAAAAAGGAGAACGCCGTTGACCTTCGCGAAGACAAACAGGCTCTGCAGCGCATTCGCGATGCCGCCGAGAAAGCAAAAATTGAGCTCTCTGCCACCAATGAAGTCGAAATTAACCAGCCCTATATTACTCAAAAGGAAGGCAACCCTGTGCACTTGAACCTCAAGCTTACCCGCTCAAAACTGGAGGGGTTGGTCGGAGACCTGGTTGAAAAAACTATGAAGCCGGTTGAGGAGGCCCTTAAAGACGCAGGTGTCTCAAAAGGAGACGTAAACGAGATAATATTGGTAGGCGGCATGACCAGAATGCCGAAAGTGGCGGAGTCCGTCAAAGAATTTTTTGGGAAAGAGCCGCACAAGGGGGTAAATCCTGACGAGGTAGTCGCAATTGGGGCCGCCATTCAGGGAGGGGTGCTTGGTGGAGACGTCAAGGACGTTGTGCTTCTTGATGTAACTCCTTTGACTTTGAGCATCGAAACACTTGGGGGCGTGGCGACTGCGATGATCGAGCGGAATACGACCATCCCCGCCACTAAGGCCGAAACTTTTTCAACGGCAGCCGACAACCAGCCGCAGGTCGAGGTGCACGTAATGCAGGGTGAGCGGCCGATGGCCGGAGACAACAAGTCGCTTGGCCGCTTTATTTTGGACGGCATTCCTCCGGCCCCACGGGGAGTCCCTCAAATTGAAGTGACGTTTGACATCGATAGTAACGGGATCTTAAACGTTACTGCCAAAGACAAAGCAACGGACAAATCGCAAAAAATAACGATTTCCGGAGCAGTTGGGCTATCGGACGAGGAAGTCGAGAATATGAAAAAGGAAGCAGAGGAACACAAGGCGGAGGACGAGAAGAAGGCCTCGCAGGCGGAAGCCAGAAACCGCGCGGATGCCGTTCTTGCAACGGCCGAAAAAACGCTCAAAGACGTGGGGGACAAGATTAAAGACGACCAAAAAGGCACAGTTGAGGAAAAAGTGAAAGCTTTGAAAGAAGAGGTTGACAAGGCCGACATCGACAAAGACGCGCTTGAAAGCAAGACCAATGAGCTCTCGGAAGAGCTCCAGAAAATTGGACAAGCCATGTACCAAGCTGAGCAGAGCCAGGAGACGGGTGGCGAGGATAAGAGTGGCAAGCCAAATGGTAAAAAGCAGTCTTCTAAAGACTCCAAGAATGGGGAGGTTGAAGAAGGGGAAGTGGTCGAGTGACCATGGCAAATGGCAAGCCGGACTACTATGACCTTCTCGGAGTAGACAAAGGTGCTTCGGAGGCCGAGGTTAAAAGGGCCTACAGGAAGCAGGCGCTTGAGTGGCACCCTGATCGCCACAAAGACAATAAGGAGGCGGCGGAAAAGCGCTTCAAGGAAATAAACGAGGCATACCAAATTTTAGCAGACCCCAAAAAACGCCAGGCTTATGACCAATTTGGGCACCAAGCTTTCGTCGGCGGCTTCGGCCGGCAAGGCACCGGCGGATTTGGTGGACAACAGGCGGGTCGCACCGGTCCCTTTACCTATACTTACACCACGTCCGGTGGGCAAAACCCTTTTGGGGGTTTTGACTTCGGGGACCCTTTTGAAATATTCGAGCAATTTTTCGGTGGGAGCGGGCCTTTCAGGCAAGCCCATGTGCCGCGCTACTCGATAACTGTAAACTTCATGGATGCAGTTAGCGGGGTGGAAAAAGAGGTGGAGATTGGGGGTAAAAAAAGAAAAATTAAAATACCGCCGGGAGTGGACGATGGTAGCCGTATACAGTTTGACGACTTTATGTTGAGTATAAATGTGCGCCCCCACGAGGTGTTCGAACGCGATGGTGCGGACGTTTACGTTAAACAATTAATTCCCTATTCAACGGTCCTGCTTGGAGGGACGATTGAAGTACCGACAGTTGAAGGTAAAGTGAAGATAAAAGTTCGGGCCGGTACACCGTTTGGGACCACGGTGCGGCTTCGAGGGAAAGGAATTCCCCACTTGCATGGTCGGGGGATGGGGGATCAGTATGTGCGGTTGGTAGTGGATGTTCCCCAAGGTTTGTCCCGCTCTCAAAAGAAGCTAGTTCAAGAGCTGAAAAAAGTAGGCCTTTAGGGGGTTTGAATTGACTAAATGGAGATAACAAACTAAAATACCTGTATTAGGACCTTTTGGCGGTGGGCATGTCCCACCTTTTTTATTATAAGCAGGGTAAAGGGTGAGCGGTAAACAGTAAAAAATAAAGCTCCACCTTTCATCTGAGCCTTTAAACTAACCAAAAATGGCAGTAAAACGAACCGAATTTAGTCAAGCGCTGAAAGCCATCGTCACCGAGCGGGGTCTGGATGTGGAAGTTATTATTGAAACCATAAGGCAGGCTTATATTGCCGCCTACAAGCGGGATGCCCGTGAGAGAGGTGAAGAGACGGAAGGTTTTGAATATGGGGCTGAAATAGACTCGGTGAACGGCGAAGCAAAAATATATGCATGGCCCGAGGGGGGGCCTGATAAGAAAAAAGACGTGACCCCTCCGGGTTTCGGAAGGATTGCTGCTCAAACTGCTAAACAGGTCATTCATCAAAAAATCCGCGAGGCCGAAAAAGACATAGTGATGGAGGAGTATAGTGGCCGTGTTGGAGGGCTCATCTCGGGGATAGTCCTGCGATTTGACGGTTCAAATGTCAGGGTGGATATTGGCCGCAGTGAAGCACTAATGCCCGCTTCCGAGCGCATCCCCACAGAGCGCTTGAGCTCCGGGCAGCGCTTGAGCTTTCTTTTGAAAGAGATGGAGGACGGCATTGCCGGGAAAAATATTATCCTTTCTCGAGCGGACAATGCTTTTGTAAAGCAAATTTTTGCCCGTGAGGTCCCCGAAATTGGCTCGGGAGCCGTTGAAATTCGCAAAATCGCAAGAGAGCCTGGGGTGCGCACAAAAATAGCGGTTTACTCGGCTCAGCCCGGTGTTGATCCCGTTGGCTCGTGCGTTGGTCAAAAGGGTGTAAGGGTGCAAGCCGTTACAAATGAGCTTGGTGGCGAGCGTGTGGACATCATTCCCTGGAGCGAAGATAGTAAGGAATTTATATCTGCCACCCTGGCCCCTGTTGAGGTGTTGGACATAGTTCTAAAAGGTGGGGACGATGAGCGCGTTGCAATTGTAACCGTTCCTGAGGATCAGCTGTCGCTCGCCATTGGGAAAGACGGGCAAAATGTGCGTTTAGCGAGTAGCCTCACAGGGTATCGCATTGAAGTGGAAGGGGCCCAGCAAGGCTCTGTGCAGCCTTCGGGCGAGGAAGAGCAAGTCGCCAGCTTGGAAAGTGGCACTGAGGTAGCAAAACCCGAGTTGGACCCAGATGAGTAACGTGTCTGTGCCAAATACAAACCATGAAGCAATCTCGACCACCAGTAGTCACCGTGCTTGGCCATGTCGACCATGGCAAGACCACTCTTCTTGACGCAATCAGAAAATCACGAGTAGCCGACCGCGAAGCAGGTGGGATTACCCAGTCAGTTGGCGCCTCAAGCGTTACTATAAAAAAAAGAAAAATAACGTTTTTGGATACGCCAGGGCACGCTGCATTTTCAAAAATGCGCGAGCGCGGAGCCAAGGTCGCCGACGTAGCCGTTCTCGTGGTTGCGGCTGACGACGGGGTGATGCCCCAGACCAGAGAGGTCATTGACTATATCAAAACTGCCAAGCTGCCGCTTGTCATCGCCTTGACAAAGACTGACCTCAAAACGGCGAATGTTGAAAAGGCCTTAAGTAGCTTGGAAAAAGAAGGGGTTTTACTGGAAGGCCGCGGTGGAGATACACCGTACGTAAAAGTGAGTGCCCCCCGGAAAGAAGGGTTGAGCGACCTTTTAGAGGTAATTCTGTTGGTTTCTGATATCAACGAAATTGCCGGAAATCCAGAGGGCCAGCTTGAGGTGGTTGTAATTGAAACCAAAAAAGAAAAAAGCGGACCGGTGGTTTTAGGCGTTGTAAAAAACGGAACACTCAGGGTGGGAGCCGACTTGTCCGATGGGGTGGTCAATGGTCGGGTACGCGGACTTTTCAAAGAGGACGGCAAGGGCGCTCGCGAAGCAGGGCTTTCTGAGGCAGTGGCAATACTTGGGTTTTCAAAGCTTCCCGAGGTCGGGGTCGTACTAAGGGAGGGGGCGCCCGATACTCCTATTGTCTCGCGCCAAGAAGACCCCCCTTCCTTTGCCCTTGACGAAGAGCAGGTGGCAGTCGTTTTGAAAGCCGGGACAGCCGGGTCTCTTGAGGCGCTCCTCTCTTCCCTCCCCGAAAAAGCTGTAGTTGTCAAAAGTGACGTGGGAGACGTGTCAGATGCCGATATTTTTTTTGCAAAGTCTGCGGGTGTCGAAGTCATGACGTTTGAAGCAAAGGTGTCAAATTCGGTAAAAAAACTTGCGGACACGGAGGGTGTACCGATAAAGCATTTCCGCATTATTTACGAGCTAATTAGTTATCTTGAGCAAAAAATCGGCGAGAAGGCAAACCCCGTTACTGGGCGCGCCGAGGTCGTGGCCGAATTTCCTTACGACAGGAAGCGAGTAGCCGGAAGCAAGATTATAGAGGGGGAAATTGCCAAGTCAGATAGCCTGGTACTCATAAGGGGAGAAAAGGAGCTGGGAGCAGTTAAGATTAGCTCAATTAGAAAAGGGAAAGGTGAGGTGGACAGGGTAAGGGTAGGAGAAGAATGCGGCATACTTTTTGCACCCCACCTTGATTTTGAGGTGGGAGACGTGCTAGTATCGCGGAAAGCTGCCTCGAAGCGATGAACAATTCATTCACGACATTAGTTGAGGAGGCTGGCGCCGTGTTAATTCTTCTGCCGCGCGGGCCGTATTTTGACCAGGTTGCGGCCGCTTTGGGGCTTTATCTTTCGCTTAAGCAAGAGTACGAGGAAAAAGAAATCTCTGTACTGTCGCCCTCCCCTATGCTTGTTGAGTTTAACCGCCTGGTTGGAATAGACAAAATTGCAAGCCAAGCAGGAAACAATAATCTCAAAATCCGCTTTGTAGATTATTCAATTGATGCCATTGGCAAGGTTTCTTACGACGAAGTACCTGGGGCTAAGAAGGTTGAGTTTTTGGTCGTGCCCAAAAAGGGCTACGGTCCTCCCCGAGAAAATCAGATCGAAATTTCCTATTCCGGCGTGAGTGCCGACGTGGTTATTTTGATAGGTGGTGCGAACGAGGGCCATTTCCCCCTGCTTTCGGACGAGTCATTTGAGGAGGCGAAGTTCCTGCATATTGGGGCGCAAGATTTAAGCGCTCGTGCTGATCGTGGGATTTTGTCCTACGCAAAAGCTGCAAGCTCGGTGAGCGAAGTTGTGGCGGACCTCTTAAAAAGCAACGGAGTTACCATTGTCTCTGAGGCCGCAAGCAACCTGTTAATGGGGCTTTACGAGGGAAGCAAGAACTTTTCGGGAAGAAATGTTACGGCCGACACGTTTTCTACTGCGGCACTACTCATGAGCCAGGGTGGTAAGCTGCGTGAAGCAGAAGCCTCACCCGACCGCTTTCCGGCGGGCTCCATGCCGGCGCGGCTCATGGCTGCACGCGGCAGAGCGCTAAAGCCATCTTCGAACGATGCCCCTCCCCACCCGGCGATCGCGAGTTTTGAGGCAGAAGAGGAGGGAACGGCGGAAACTCTTCCCCCAAAAGACTGGCTGAAAAAGCCAAAAGTCTTTAAGGGAGCTTCAGGAAACTGAGAACATTGACAGAAGCAGAATTGCTTGCAAACTTTGTTTTTCCTGTCTAGTGTGGTATCATGCGCTTTGTGGAGGCGAGGTTTGCTCGGTTCGTCAGCGGCTTACTTCAGCTTTGCAGTTAAGTTATGTCATTAATAAAAGACGAAAAAAGTGAAATAATCAAAAAGTTTGCTCGCGAGAAAAGCGACACGGGAAGTCCGGAGGTGCAAATTGCGCTTTTGACTGCTAAAATAGAAAAGCTCGCGGGCCACTTGAAAGAGCACCCCAAAGATGTACACTCTCGACGTGGGCTCCTGGGGATGGTGTCAAAAAGGCGAAGGCTTTTGAACTACCTAAAAAAGCGCGACCCTGAGCGCTTTCTAAAGCTAGACGAAGAAGTGAGCCTCAAAAGTAAAAGATGATGAAAAAAATAGTAGAAAAGACTACCCAGCTGGGCGGCCGTGATTTCACGCTTACCTACGGAAAACTGGCCCAACAGGCCGACAGCGCGGTCCTTGCGAAGTATGGGGAAACCGTAGTTTTGGCCGCGGTTACCTCGCGCGAGATGACTGAAGACCCTGGCTATTTTCCTTTATCCGTTGAATACCAGGAGCGTCTTTATGCGGGAGGGGTTATCAAAGGGAGCCGTTGGGTGAAGCGTGAAGGCAGGCCGACGGATGAGGAAGTTTTGACCGCTCGCATTATTGACCGCTCCATTCGTCCCCTTTTCCCGGATAACTACAACAAAGATGTACAAGTGATTGCGACGGTCTTGTCGGTTGACATGGCCAATGATCCGCGCATAGTTGCCGCAAACGCCGTTTCTGCGGCACTTGCGACATCAAAGATTCCGTGGGAAGGACCGATTTCGGTTTTGAATATTGGACTGAACGGAGGCTTCATCACAAACCCCTTAACGGAGGAAGAGGGAGAATCGCAAATGGAGCTGGTGGTTTCGAACACCAAGGGCGCGATAGTCATGGTCGAGTCCGGCGCCAAAGAAGTTTCAGAAGCTGATATCCTGGGAGGGATAGAACACGCCCAAAATGAGAGCAAGGTGCTCCTCAAACTTATTGACGATCTGGCAAAAGATGTGAGAGTTCAAAAAGAGGCTTTGGTGGAAAAGAAGTACCCTGCGGAGCTAGTCAAGCAAATTAAGAAATTGGTTGAACCGCAACTTCCCGGGATTGTCGAGCGCATGGCAGCACCGGCTCGAGGGCGTAGCACGGAGATGGCGGAGCTTATAGGCGCGGTAGCCGAGCAGGTAAGTGAGGAGGATGCTCCGTTTGTGCCGGATATTGTTGGAAAAATTGAAAAAGAATATGTCCGTGGAATTATAATGAAGGGCACGAGACCGGACGGGCGAAAGCACGAAGACATTCGGCAACTCTCCTCAGAAGTCGGAGTGTTGCCCCGTACTCACGGGAGCGCGATTTTTAACCGGGGGGAAACTCAGGTGGTAACCATAGCGACACTCGGCGCTCCCTCTTTGGGCCAGCTCATTGAGACGGCAGAGGGAGAGGAAGAGAAGCGCTATATGCACCACTACGTCATGCCGCCGTACTCGGTCGGGGAAACGGGCCGCGTGGGGGGGGCGGGGAGGCGCGAAATCGGGCACGGAGCACTCGCCGAGCGCGCACTTTTTCCGGTAATCCCGCAGGAGGAAGATTTCCCATACGCCATCAGGTTGGTGTCCGAAGTGACCAGTTCAAACGGGTCTACTTCTATGGCGTCGACTTGCGGATCAACGCTTGCTTTAATGGACGCGGGGGTACCCATCTCATTCCCTGTTTCGGGGATCGCAATGGGCCTTATCATAGACGGCAAGAAGACGGCAATCCTGAGCGATATCGCCGGCATTGAGGACTTCAATGGGGACATGGACTTCAAGGTTGCCGGAACCGAAAAGGGCATCACGGCACTCCAGCTTGACGTCAAAACTCTAAACCTCACACTCCCAATTTTAAAAAGCGCTTTGGCTCAAGCAAAAAAGGGTCGGGCTGAAATACTCTCCTCTATGCTTAGTACAATCAAGGCGCCCCGCAGCACGGTTTCTGCTCACGCACCGAAGATCAAAAACATTAGCATTCCTGGGGATAAAATTGGTGAGGTTGTCGGACCGGGCGGGAGGACAATTAAAGGCTTGATTGAAAAATTTGGAGTGCTAATTGACATTAGTGACGATGGAAATGTAAACGTTTCAGGAGTTAGCGAGGAGGCGGTAGACCAAGCTATTGAAACTATTAAAAACATGACCAAGGAGGTTATACCAGGAGAGCTTTACGAAGGAGAAGTGGTGCGAATTGAGAACTTCGGAGCGTTTGTAAACTTTCTTCCGGGACGGGACGGGCTGGTGCACGTATCGGACATGTCGGAGGAGTTTGTGAAGGATCCGCAGGATATAGTCAAAATGGGTGACAAAGTGCACGTGCGCGTGAAGGAAGTGGACAAGATGGGCAGAATAAACCTGTCAATGCTTCTCGACCCGTCCAAAGACCGAGAAAAAGAAGATCGCCCGCGCAACGACCGCAGGCGGGACGACAGAAGGGGCAGGCGTGGAGACGATAGGTATGGAGCTCACCGTGGGGCCAGGAATGACAGGCGGGGACCGGGCTCCGGACGGGGTGGCCACAGAGACCGCGAGGGTGGAGGCCCCCACTTCCCCACAAGTCGTTTGGTGGGTGGAACCGGAAGTAAATACAGCCGTTAATAGAAATCTATCTTACCCGATTTTTTTGAGGCTATCGAGCGAGGGTGGTTCGCATATATCTCCTTGAGAATTCTGTCTCTTGTTTCGCGCAGGAAGTTTGCCCGCTCAAGCATCCCCATCGCTGCCGCACGAAAATCCGGTCCGCGGTTTACTAGATAATTGATTGTCTTGCCGAGTTGGTCAAGCCTGTTGTCTATGCTCTCCTGGATTAGTTGCGCTTGGCCTTCGGGTGAGCGTTTTGGAATGCACTGCTTGTGATGACCAGCTCCCAGTCGCCGCGGCCGACAAAGTGTGCCAGCTCTTCCTCGGGGAAATACCCCTTTATAGTCGTCTTTCTGGTAACTCTTACTTCCTATCCTTTAAGAACTGTTTTCCCCTGGCTCATTGTACAATTATACACAAAGCACCAAAATTATCGGCTCAGTACTTAACAGTCGTCTCGCTTTCCTTTCTATGTACTTTCACCGGCATGTCACCCATTGATACTGTCATGTAATCTAATAAACTTCCCACGACCTTACAGCGTCGGTTTTGTCATTTCAGGCTTACAGCTTGCCTCACTTCGCTTGGGAAAGCTTCGTCCCTCGCGACGCCTCGCGGGGTTTTAAGCTTGGAAATGATAAACTTGTTTCAAAACTCGCCTTTCAGGCTCGTTTTATTTTTTAAACGTGAGTTTTGTGAACTAGTTTTGAAACCAGTTCATAATATCTAACTCTGAAGTTTGGGGTGTACCAATGAATTAATTCATTGGTACAAAGAGCTCTCGCAGCACATTCCAGGACACGTTTGTCCTAAATGTGTAGAGCGCTTAAACAGAACTTTGCGGCTCGTGTTAGTATAAATTATGGAAGGGGATACACTATCGCAGCTAAAGACAGAAGTTGAGGCATCAACCGCCCCCTATGAGCTTAAAGAGAATATTGCAATCAGGCTCGAACAGATGCGTGAGCTTCGGGAAACCTCCGCATTCCTTCCGGAGCTCGACCGGACCCGGCAGTATGTAGACTGGATTGTACACCTTCCGTGGCAGGAGCGGACTGAGGATATTTTGGACCTTGGCCATGCCCAGGAAATTTTGAACAGGTCCCACCATGGTCTGCAACAGCTGAAGGACAGAATATTGGAATATATGGCAATATTGCAGCTTGGGCTCCAGCAGGGCAAAAAAATCAGTGAAGTGCGTGCCCCTATTATGATGTTTGTAGGCCTGGTAGGGACAGGCAAGACTACCATTGCCAGCTCCATTGCCGAGGCACTTGGCAGGAAGTTTATCAGGATTCCATTTGGTGGCATGGGGGACCCATTGGACCTTCGCGGAAAATCTCGTGTGCACTCCGAAGCTGAGCCCGGTAAAATCATTAAAGGCCTTAGGGGCGCAGGAAGTCGAAATCCTGTAATTCTTCTGGACGAAATTGACAGGGTGACAGACGAGGGCAGGAGTTCCATCATGGGCGTTCTGGTTGAGCTTTTAGATCCTCGACAAAACCATGCTTTTGTCGACCACTACATAGACTACCCCTTTGACCTCTCAGAAGCACTTTTCATTGCAACGGGCAACAATACGAGGGGCATTGCAACGGCTGTCCTTGATCGTATGGAAATTTTGGCCATGCCGAGCTACTCCGACCAGGAAAAAATTACCATTGGCAAAGAGTATCTACTGCCGCGCGCACTTAAGGAAGCAAACATGCCGGAGGGTGCTATAAATATTGACGACCAGCTGTGGCCTAAAATAGTCAGGCCATATGGATTTGATGGGGGTATTCGTACACTTGAGAGGACAATACAGGCTGCCGTTAGAAAAGCGGCGAAAGAGATGGTGGAAGGAAAAGCCAGCAGTTTTCATTTCACCGAAGAAAACTACAGACAATACCTCCCTGAAGATCAGGGATTATAGTGTTATACTTCACACATGGCGAGATTAAAATTTGTTGCCCTTTCGGGCACGACGGGTGTTACCGAGAACCTCTACGTCTATGAATATGGGGACGACATGATCGTGGTCGACTGCGGCGTGGGCTTTCCGGAGAGCGAGATGCATGGGGTGGATCTTGTTATTCCGGACTTTGGCTATATTGTAAGAAACAAAAAAAAGCTCCGCGGCATTGTCATCACCCATGGCCACGAGGACCACTTGGGGGCCGTCCCCTTTTTATTGCGTGAGGTAAAAGCCCCGGTTTATGGGACCCGACTAACGGCCGGGTTTATCGAGGACAAATTGCGCGACTATGATATGCCCGTGAGTGCGGTCAAGGTGTTTAACCCCGACAGTGATAAGTTGAAATTGGGAAGATTTACGGTTCAAGGCTTTCGCGTGAGCCACTCGGTCCCGGATACTATTGGACTTGCGATTGATACGCCGGAGGGGCGTGTCTTTCATGTTGCCGACTACAAATTTGACTGGGCCCCGGTCGATGGAAGGCCGTTTGATGTGGGGAAGGCTGCGATCTTGGCCAAAGACGGGGTGCTGGCTCTTGCATCTGACTCTCTTGGGTCGACGTCGGTTGGTTATACTCAAAGTGAAAGCGCCATCGAGCCAAAGATAGAGGCTATTATTAGGGAGGCCAAGGGGCAGGTCTATTTTACGACCATCAGCTCAAATATTTCTCGTATGCAGCAGGCGATTTGGGTGGCCGAGCGGCTTGGGAGAAAAGTGGCATTTGTCGGCCGGTCCATCCAAAAAAAGGCCGATATTGCAGAAGGTCTTGGGTTACTGGAATACCCGAAAGGGGTAGTAGTTGACCTGCGGGACGCAAAACGCCTTCACAAAGACAAGGTGGTGTACATTGTCGCAGGTTCCTATGGCCAGCCCGGGAGTGCCCTTTACAGGGTTTCGATGAACGAGCATAAGCACGTCGGGATTGACCCAGGAGATACGGTGATATTTTCCGGGGACCCCGCCCCCCCGGGGTCGAAAACCAACGTAGACGCACTGGTCGACCAATTGTTTGACATAGGGGTGGATGTACATTACTACGATTTACAGGAAGACCTTCATGTCAGTGGGCACGGGAGTATCCAGGACATTATGATGCTTTTTGGAATTGTGAAGCCAAAGTATTTTATACCGATTGGTGGGACGGTACGACATATGCGCGGCTATAGTTTGCTGGCTCAGAAAATGGGAGCAAAGGAGTCTCAGGTTTTTGAACTGATGCCAGGGGACTCCATTGAATTTGGTCGTGGAGAGGCCAAAAAGGGAGAGTCGATCATCGTCCACGAGGCACTCCTGGACGGGCTTGAGGTAGGGGACGTGGGAAATGTGGTCTTGAGGGACCGTAACGTTCTGGCAAAGGAAGGGGTTGTCGTCGCAATTGCGCAATTTGATAGAAATACACGCAAAATCCCGGGAACCCCGGACCTGATCTCCCGCGGGTTTGTGTTTGAAAAAGTGAAGAAAGACTTTTTGATAAAGTCCGGCGAGAAAATGATGAACTCCCTCAACAAAAGGCAAATCAGGAAGCCACATATCCTGAAAAGCGAAATTATCGGCTACTTGGAAAACTATTTTTATCAAGAAACCGGCCGCCGCCCCATGATCCTGCCCGTTGTGGTCGAGGTGTAATACTTTGATGTAGTTGACAGGCCCCTTCACGCGTCGTGTACTGAATGTAGTGAGTAGGCCGCACACGGAGACCCCTAGTCTTTACCCCTGTCCATGAAGCGCGTACTGCTCAGCTTTATCATAGTTTCCTCGGTTACAGTGGCCACGTTTGGGCTTTCAGAGGCATTTTTCAGCGATACAGAAACTTCCAGCGGCAACGTCCTGGCGGCTGGCGCCGTTGACCTGACGATTAACAGCGAGGATAATCCGGAGGCGATCGTTGAAATAGCTGATCTGAAGCCTGGTGACGAGAAGGTCATCCCTAAAGTTCTCAATGTCAACAGCAATGCCGCTTTTGTGTGGATGCACATCAAAGATTTGGTGTCCTCCCAAGGGGTTTCGACCGGGCCGGAGGAGCTTGAAGAAGGGCAAAACGTGGAGAGACACGACATTGAAAACTTTTTGACGTATGGCTTTGATGTTGACGGCAGTGTCTTAGTTGGCGCCGGAGACGAAGTTGCATTTCCGGACGTTGTTTCCTGCTGGATACCCTTGGGAGAATTGCCCGGCAATACCGACGTTTTGGTGAGCCAAAGCTTTCACTTTGACGAGCAAGTGACCAACTGGGCACAAGGAGACGAGCTAACTTTTGCCGAGGAGTTTTACGCGACCCAAGTGCAAAACAACCCGGGTGCCACTCCCCCTGATCTGGGGACGGGAAGGCTGTGGAGTACGGAGACACTCAGTTGCAATAGCAACCTAGCTGGCGAGTGGGACCTGACATTTACCTGTGTAACCGGGTGCTCGGGCGTGTTCCCCCATAGGATGGACGTTGCCACATCAAATACGGGTACGGGTGACTTTACGGGTACAGGTTTTTACATCCCCAACCCAGCCGTTAGTTGGGATATTTTATCGGCTACCACAATCGGAGCATCGGTCGAGTTTCGCGTTGACTACAAGAACATCAACCCGGGATATTTCGTAGATTTGGTGGGAGAGGTTAAACAAGATGGGACGATGGAGGGAACTGCCGCGAGCAACGCCAGCCAAACTTTTACATGGACGGCGATTAGGATATGACCCTTCTTTGTCCCGCCCCGGCGGGACTTCGCAGGACACGAAGGAGGTGATAATTGATGAGAAAGATACTAGGAAGTTTACTGACGATAACTATAGTTTCAGGCGCGGCCGTTGGGGCATCGAGCGCGTTTTTCAGCGATACCGAGACGTCTGAGGGAAATATCATCCAGGCCGGAAGTGTTGATCTGTTGATAGACAGTGAATGTCACTATTTTACCGATGCAAACGCAGACGGGCAGCCCGAACAAGTTGGCTGTTTCCATACTGTGAACAACCAGCAAGTACAGTTTGGAACCTGGCCTGAGGGGAACCTTACAAATGAGTTTTTTTACTGGTTTGAGGATGTTAAGCCTGGAGACTTTGGCGAGCACACAATTTCGCTTCATGTGGTAGACAACGACGCGTGGGGCAGGTTTGTAATAGACGGCATAACCAATGACGAGAACGGGCTGTCCGAGCCGGAGGAGGAGCTAAGTGACACGGTTGACACGGGCGAGCTTTTGGGAGCTTTGGAGTTCTTCGCTTGGCTAGATCAAGGGCAGACTCCCGGTTTTCAAGGCAAGGGGCAGGATCCAGGTGAAGGTGATAATGTCCAGAACCACGACGAGCCGCTGATTATATTACCCGGACAGCTGAACGAGGGGGGAGAAATCCACAATATATGGGAGGCATTGTCAGCAGTTTATGCTAGTGAGCAGTGCCAAGGAGACGGTTCGACTATCAGTGATTGCCCCGGGCTTACTTCTGACGGGCACATGGTTGGCAGCATCACCTATTATTTCGGCCTTGCATGGGAACTGCCTAGCGAGACTGACAATATTGTGCAGACGGATAGCCTAACAGCGGACTTGAGTTTCGAAGTCGAGCAATATAGGAATAATCCCATTCCTTTTAGTCAATAGAAATTTTATGGTTAACCTGCTACAGTGAAGGGTACTCCTTCACTGGGCAGGGGAGGGAGAGAGGGCAAAGGCAGGCTTTCTCTCCTCTCCCCTGCCCATGCGAAAGCTTCGACACGTCATTGGCTCGATTTTTCTAGGCACAGGCCTGGGGCTCATTGTTTTTGTGGCCGCCACCTCCCAAAGCCTATGGGGGGCAAGATTCGGGGCGTACGTTGTCCTTTCAGGCTCCATGGAGCCGGCACTTCCCGTCGGGAGCGTCGTTATTACCAGATCTCAGCCCACTTACTCCCCCGGAGACATAGTTACTTTCAGGGCCGGGGATAGTGTTGTCACCCACAGACTTATTGAAGTAGGGGAGCGCTTGGTAACCAAGGGCGACGCAAATGAAGAGCCCGATCGCCTAAGCGCTACTCCCGGGGACGTTCTCGGGAGGACGGTTTTGTCTATTCCCTACTTTGGCTACTTTGTGAGCTTTGTCAAAACCCCCAAGGGCTTTGTGGCGATGGTCGTTATCCCCGCCAGCCTTGTCGTTTACGAGGAGCTAAAAACTATTGCTAGACAGATAAGGGCATTTGCCCGGAGACGTTGGCTCCCCAGGGCCAATATGTGGGAAAGTGTGTCGCTCAAAAAGTTGGTCATCGTCCCGCTTTTTGGGGTGGTGGCTTTGGGAGTTGGGATGACCGGCTCATTTCTGACGGACACCGAGGAGAGCCGGAATAATATCATTGGGGTGGCGAATGATTTTGAAGATAACGGTGGCTCCGAGACCGAGCCGGAGCGGGTGGTGATTAACGAAGTCTTGTATGACCCGAGCAGCGAACAAATAGGGCAAGGTGGGAGCGAAGGGGCGTTTGAGTGGGTAGAGCTTTATAATGCGGGGGACGACTCCGTCAACCTTAAAAACTGGACGGTGAGCGACAATAACGACTCGGACATCATTACAACCGAGGACTTTTTCCTCGCCCCCGGAGCTTTTGTGGTCATAGGAAACTCCCTGGACATAGCGACCCTTTGGGGGCTTTCCGAGGAGGGGTTTATCGCGCTTGGCAGCAACATTGGAAACGGGCTCGCAAACGGCGGCGACAGGGTCATCCTGAAAAATGCAGCTGATGAGCTTTTAGACCAGGTGAGCTATGGGAGCAATACTTCGGCACTCGACCCCCCAGTCCCAATAGTTTCAGAGGGGCACTCGATAGAGCGTGTGCCGGTTGGGGCGGACACAGACATAAACACCGACTTTGTTGACCGAATCCCGCCAACGCCTGGATTATGAGAAAGCCGCGCATTATTGTTACCCTCCTCCTTTTGCCCGTGGTCATACTTGGGCTTTGGCTTGTGCGCGACCGCGTCTCGGATGCCGAAGCGAGCGAGCACCTAAGCGTTGATTTTGGAGTCCCCGTCGGGGAGCCGGTTTTTGAAGTTTCCGGCTTTTTGCCCGGGGACTGCACGAGCAGGAGTATTTCGGTTACAAACAATACTCCGGACACAGTAAACCTGGCTGTCCGGGGCGATAACGAGGTGGACGTGGGGTTCTCGGCAGTGCTTGTAATCACCATTACAGAGGGTGGGAATCCCGTCTACGCGGACAGCTTGGACAGCTTTTTCACTGATAGCAAAGGCCTGGATGGAGTAGTCCTTTCTCCCCTCTCCGGCGGGGCGGATACGGAGTACCTCTTTGAGCTTTGCATGGATGGTGGTGCGGGTAACGGCTTTCAAAGTACGCAGGTCACGTTTGACTTGGTATTCGGCGAGGCGATCTCACCCTTTGAGCTTCCCGCCGAGTGTTCCCACCTGGCCGGGACCATACTTTTTGCAATTGAGGGGACGGATGGGGCCGACCGCTTGCGAGGCAGTAGTGCTCCGGAGCTATTGGTGGGGTTTGGCGGGAATGACCGCATAAGCGGGGGTGGGGGGAGCGACTGTATAGTCGGTGGCGATGGAAACGATCGCCTCGACGGAGGCAGCGGGGAGGATGTTATAGTCGGGGGGACGGGG
>Ga0210057_1000906_pt1 | contig 47253 bp, 61 predicted proteins | sample CryGeyCG2114_010_2_FD_183968 | JGI IMG/M metagenome (GOLD analysis project Ga0210057, IMG submission 183968) | Groundwater microbial communities from aquifer - Crystal Geyser CG10_big_fil_rev_8/21/14_0.10 (SPAdes) (version 2) | ecosystem: Environmental > Aquatic > Deep subsurface > Groundwater ...
GATTTCCTACAAATAACTTTTTTGCCATCTTTTTGCTTTTTTGCTTATTAATGAACCTTGTAGAAAGACCTTCCTGGGACTAACGATTAATGGACGTTGACCTAAGATACCTACAATTGGTGGGAGTTTAGCATACTTGAGCTGATTTGTCAATCGTCGTAAACAATGTGGAAAAGTTTTGCAATCTTTCAGCATTCCCGTGAGCCAAAAGTCCCTGATAGGAGGCAATTGTCTCCATACTCCTATTTGTTGCCAGTTGGTCTTATACAAACACGCTGACAAGAGGCGTACCCATTATCACTCTGATTTATATAATCGCGGAGTTCGACGCGTGAAGCCGTGACCGCGCGCAATACGATCTACTATCCGCTATCAATAGTATCATAAAATTAAAACGACCCCGCACGCTGATGCGCGCGGAGGTCGGAAGTCCAAGTTTCCAGAGGCTGGAAGGCCGAAGGAAACAGGGACCGAGGGTGCTACTTGCCGGAGACCGCGACGCGACCGTTGGAGTCGAACCTGTCGTCGAGCCAGTTCCAGGAGCCGCCGAAGCGCCCGCTGCTGCCGCGGCTGACGCACGGGACACACCGGTCGCCGTCGCGGTTGACCACGATGGTCCCGGAGAAGTCCACGTAGACCTTGCCGACCAGGGCCTTGATGGCCTTGCGGATGTGCTCGTCCGGAATCGCCTTGGAGTCGTCCTGGTTGTCTACCAACCACTTGCGGTGCTGGAGGCCCAGGAGGCGGCCGTCGAGGCGCAGCTTCATGAGCCTGCGCTCGTAGACCTCGCCCTCGATGTAGTTCTCGTCGGACTTCAAGATGGTCGCCAGACGCAGCGTGACGGGCTCCTCGGTGGAATCGTCGGGCTCGATGCTCTGGACGCCGTCCCAGTCCGCCTGGACCTGCTCGAGCGTCAGCCGCTTGAGCCCCGGGATCTGGATCACGACCTCGGGGTCGGTCAGCCGGAAGCCGTCCCGGTCGCAGCGGATGATTCCCGCGCGCTCCACGATCTGCTTCGCAACGCCGCCCAAGAAGTCGTCGCCCGCTTCCAGAACGAGCTGGATGTCCTCGTCCGTGCCGCCACATCCGTGGATGCGCGTGCGGAGGTCGATGCCTAGATCCAGTCGTGCCTTCTTTGCAGTGCCGCTGCCCATGGTTGCCTCGTTTCGTTGACTGCCCCTAGGCGCGCCTACACCGGCGCACCCCAAGGCAGTAAAAGGCGGTCCGATTGACCGCACGTTTGAAAGCTCTCTAAGCCCTCAAACGTGCGGTCAAAGACCTAAATAGTACTATAAAATTTCTAAGTTGTGTTATAGCTCGTTTTGCCTTAAAAGTCAAATAGGTGCTCCCCAAGTTCAACAAGTAAGTGCAACACCCTCCAGACTGCCCAAGGTGAGAACGTCTACGTCGCTTTCGGAGTTGTCCCGCCCTCTAGTAGGAGGGCCGAAGGCTCTTAAGCCCTCTTATCTTTTATCTCTAGACGGGGCAGCCCAGATTTAGGTCTTTTCAAGAATCTCTTGCTTTATACTCTTAATGATTCATATCTAGAATGCTTTAAAGCGTCTATCGCTAGCATCTTTTCCCGGCTTTAAAACAAAGCTCCATTAGCTTTGGGGGGTTTTTTGCTGGAAACTTCAGCTTCGTGCTTGCCTCTAGCGCGGTAGTAGGCGCAGTAGTCGCATTCTTCGTGCCAAGTTGGAATCTTGTTGTTTTCAAGCGTAGCTTTAATCTTCTCCAAAGTAGGTTCAATCCAAGCAGTTTCTCCATCAGCGGGTAAGATGCTGACATCAAACTCTAACTTACCGTCAAAAGCGGCGGCATCTTTTTTTCCATTAAGATAAACAAAGTACCCTCTTGAAGAAACCTTGAATCCATTATTTTTTAGTAGCCACTGATAAACTTCCATTTGGCGAATGTATTGTGCGCCCAAATCCCCCTCGAGGCTGGGGGCGGAGGCCTTTGAGGTGGCTTTGTAGTCGACAACGATTAATTCTCCTTGAGGATTTACCCAGACATCATCAACGGCTCCAGTTATTAGAAACTTAGTCGGCTCGTGCAGGTATTGGACGCCGGTAAAGTTGGCGCGCCACTTATCTAGGTCTTTGTGCTCATACGGAATCGCATCGATGCCGTAAGTCTGCATCATTGGATGGGCGATTTTTTTTGCTCGGTGCAAATCAAATTCTTTCTTTAAAAGCTCGTCGACGGCCACGTTGAGAGTGAATGGATAGCCGGGAGGTTGGCTGGTGCCAAGTCGGACATCAATATAAAAACAGCGGGGACATTTTACGAAGGCATCGATCTTGGAGCGACTCAGTTTAAAGGGTTGATTAGACCCAGGGATGTAAACTCTTTGGTTTCTTTGAGCGTTGTAGTATTTGGACATATATTGAGATACTAAGGATACTGGGATATTGGGGCGGGTAGTGAGTAGCAACCTTTAGCTTATCGCTAGTTGACTAATGGAGCAAGAAATTGGATTTGACCGGAATGCTTGTTTGGTTTAGGGTTGGGACACGAGGAGGACAAATGAAAAGGATCATTGGCTACATGGTCGGCGCCGGATACCTAGTTTCGGCCGTCGCGCCAACTTCTCAAGTCCTTCGCTCTCTCCGGAGGAAGGACACCCAGGACATCGCGCTGGGGTGGCCTATTCTCGTCATGGTTGCCCTGGGTATGATCTTGCCTAGAGTGATTCAAGTTAAGGACAAGGTGCTGATCTTTGGGCATCTACTTACGATGGGTGCCAATTTCGTAAACTTGACGCTGATCGTCTACTACAGCTCCCCCCCCCTTAGGGGTAGGGCTGTTTTCTTTTTCGAAATCAATTTAATTATGTAATTAATTATATAATAAATTATATAATTAATTTCCAACCAGTTATTGAGCGAACTGTAGAAGAGGGCTCGGACCCGCTACGGGGCAGGTATAATTTATTTATTCCAACTTCTCGCCTCTTAAACCGATAAGACGGATTTTGAAGCGTTTTGGATTTTCTCGGCTGTCGAGGAATGGAAGCAATAAATGAAGGGCTTCGTTTTCAATTGTCTCAAAGTCGTTGGTTGATTTTTTGATCGTGCGGGACCGCGTTTTGGTAACGAAGTTTTCAAATCTGACCATGATTGAGATTGTGCGAGCTTTAGTCTTTTCTTTTTTTAAGGCAAGAGAGAGGTTTTTTGAAAGGTCTTTCATCGTTAAAACAATCTTAGCCGGATCGAGGGTGTCCTTTTGAAAAGTCACCTGTTCGCCAATCGATTTTTGCTCGTCGCTCATCTCAACTGGAGAATCGCTTTCCCCGCGGGAAAGATAATACCAGTCCCCCCCTCGTTTACCGAAGTCCTTAGCTAGGTCTTCTTTCTTTTTATGCCGTAAATCTTTGATGGTGAAAATCTTTTGATTGGCTAAAGCCTGCTTGGCCTTTGGCCCAATTCCCGGAATGACGTCCACTGGTTTAGGGTCGAGAAAATTTTGTACGTCTTTGTCTTTGACGATAGTCAGCCCGTCTGGCTTTTTCTCGTCTGAGCAAATTTTAGCAATTAATTTATTGGGCCCGACGCCAATCGAGCAGGTGAGCCTTTCTTTAGTTTTCATCCATTTCTGAATTTTTTGAGCTAGCTTTTCGGCATCTTTATAGCTCTTGGCCTTTTCCAATTCGAGGTATGCCTCGTCAACGCTGGCGACTTGGAAGGCGTCTCCCTGCTTCGACAGATATTCCATTATTTCTCGGGAGGTTTTTTGATAACGCTTTATGTCGGGGGTCATAAAGGCAACGTTTAGGCCGTCGGCTTTAGCTTTTTGAGCGTAACGCCATGCGATAGAAATCGGTAAAGCGGACCGAATGCCATATTTGCGAGCTAGGTAGTTGGCAGTAGAGACAACCCCTCTCCCCCTACCTTCTTTTGGATCTGCGCCAACAACAATTGGCCGACCCTTAAGCCGCGGTTTATCCCGCTCCTCCACAGATGCAAAAAAAGCATCCATATCTATGTGTAAAACTATACGTTTCATAGTTTAGAGAAATAAGCATCTTTACCCCGCTGGAAGCCCTGGCTTGACCAGTCGGCTTTCCGGTGGGGCATATCTATATGTAAAACTATTCTCATTCTTCTTTGCAGGCCCCCCAGAGTCCGATTTTTTCAATTTTAGCATCGCGCTCCAGCTCCTTGAAATGGGATTCGTATTTCAAGCCAGAGATTAGATATTTTTTTGCAAACCCCTGCTCAATTAAATGGGCGTTGATAAAAAGTCCATTGGGAAGAAAAGCATAGCGAAGTAGGCGGTTGTATTTGTCTCTATCTCCGGCAGAAACGTCGTCAGTTAAAATTACCTCTTGACCGATTAAAAGCTTTTTTAAATATTCTGATGCCTCCGCTCCAAAGCATTCTTCGTGTTCATAGGGGCTTTCCACTTCTGGAGTATCTAACCCCAGTAAGCGGACTCTTTGAATTCGATCATTCTCTTCTATATCAAAAGTGTCGCCATCGTAGACATAGACTATTTTAACTGGCTCTTTTTCGGGAACAGTTTTTATCTCCTCGAGTGGCCAGCGAGTTTTTTGGCTAAGAGCCCAGATGGCCAAAAAAGCCATCACGAGCATCAAGAAAGTGTATAAATATTTCTTGGCTCTCATAGTCTAATAATAGCAAAGAATCAGCCCCCTACCACTTCTTCAAAAGTAGTAGGGGGCCGTATTGGGTCAGCGAGCAAACAGCGCCCGCGTGGCCCAATCGGACCAAGCGATGGGCCCGACCATCCGTTTGGGGTGGTTGAAGGCGCAGTCCACCTTGCTGGCGGCGCAGACGGGCGGCATGATCAGCCAGCCGAGGGCGTTGAGAAACGAGTCAAAGCCCTTCTCGAAGCCCCTCTCGAGCTGGTTAGACCATCGCGCCAGTGGGCAAGACAATCGCTCCCCGATCTCTCGAAATGCGGTGGCAAGGAGCCACGGAATGGCTTCTGCCACAATGGATGCGTCGCTTTTTCTCCCCATGCGCGCACCTCCTTTCTTTTTGTAAAATAAAATACTTTTAGCAGTTTGTCAATTCTAGTAGTTCTTTGCTGTTGACTTATTGTAAAATTAATTATATTCTACGGTCTACCGCAAACCAAAAAGAAAGGAGGGGGCGGTGAGAGAGTTGCTGGAAGTCTTGTCAGGAATTTTCCTGGTTGCAGCCTTCTTCCCCTACATCACAGGGATCGTAAAGAAGGAAACTCAACCGGCGAAGGCCTCGTGGTTGATCTGGGTCGTTCTCGACTTCATAACCTTAGCCGGTATGTATGCGGCGGATGTGATCAACGGCCAGATCGTAGGAGCTACTATCGGCTCAACGGTTGTCGCAGTGCTTGCGCTGCACTTCGGTAAGCCGGGTTGGACGAAGTTGGATCTGAGCTGCCTGCTTGGGGCAGCGGCTGGATTTATACTTTGGCGAGTGCTAGATAGCCCCTTGATGGGGATATTGGTGAGCCAGGGCATCAACTTCCTAGGATCTGTCCCGACTGTCGTGTCGGCATGGGAATACCCCAATAGAGAGAGTCGGGGGACATGGATCCTTTTCTGGTTCTCTTGCGTGTTCACGGTCGCCTCCGTAAGACGATGGAGTCTGGAAGGTGCCGTTCAGCCTATTACGTTTTTCTTGATTGGAAGCGCGATGCTCTACGTGGTTCTCTTGCGTCCTTGGTTGAGAAATCTCGTTCCTCGAGATGTATAGAGGAGCTCCGCCCCTCCCATCTTTGCCCTCGGCGCGCTCTGCGCGCCGAGGGTTATTTATTTAAATTTCGAGTTTTCTTGCCCAAGGGTCAGCTATTATCCATTTGCCTCCTAGATTTATTTCGAGCCACTGGTGAATAAAAGGACGGAGTAATCTATATTTGTGGCGAATGTCCTTTTCTTTGAAGTAGCCGCTTTTTATCAGGAGTGAGTGTAGAAGATAATTTTGCATATTGCAGGTTAGGTATCCGCTTTTCTTGTTGAAAGCACTGCCGAAGGCGCGCCAAATTCTTAAAAAATTTTGTCGTCTGCCTCCTTTGTATTGAGCAGTGATGAGGTTAAAGGCATTAATTAGAAATTCTTTTGAGGATTTGGATTGGCCCTTGAGGAAAACTAAGTGCTTTTCCCATGGATTTGGCATTTTTTTTGGAGCATAGGGGCGTCGAAAGCCAAAATAAGGCACCACTAAACGGGCGCCGATTGCGGCGATGAAGACGTAAACTAACAAAATTATTACAATGTTTTCCCAAAGCATTTCCAAGATGATAACATATTCAAACGCCCCCGGCCCGCGAAATGCGGGGCGGGGGCGATTGCTAGTCGACAACTCCTTGGCTGTCGGCGTAGATTAGCGCCAGAATCGCCAGCACTGCTCCACCTGCGATGGGCAGAATGAAGGAGAGGGCTTCAAACGCTGTGGAGGAATGCTGGTTATGCACCAGCCAGAACCCAGCACCGATCACAGCGCAGGCTCCGAACATGGGAACCGCGCAGGTGGCAGTCTTGGGGAGCTCCTTGAGCACGGCCGGGAAGACCGCAAAGGAGAGGAGCCCGACCGCCAGCAACGCACTGGCAATCGGCTGGTAGCACAGGAAGGGGCAGAGCTCATCTTCGGCGAAGAGTGTTGCCACGATGCCGACTGCCACGATGCCGACTAGCTAGAACACGATTTTCATTCGATCCTCCTTTACTACCTTGAAAATACATTTTTATTCAGTAAAAGACAACCCCGACGCTCGCGTAAGGCGAGGTCGGGGTGGGTGCTTGGCTAGGGCCAAGAGAAAAACTCAGCTGCTTTCTCTGCTTCCTTCCTCCGAAACTCTCTCATGTGTTTTTTGGTTGGGTAGATGCACCTCCACCACAGATAGCTAACAAGGTTTGTCAGCGTCACGATTATCGCAATGACGCTGGCGGCGAAGAGGTAGAGAAGGAACGCTCCGACTTCGTTTGAGAGATCGGAGTTGCTCTCGGCAACGAATGCCGCCGAGATTATCAGCACGGCCAGTCCGGCGATAGCGACACCAGCAGAAATGGCCATTCTGACATTGGCCGAGTTGGCCCTTTCGATCTGCTGGTAGCGGAGCAAGGCCTTGGTGCTGTGCTCTAGAGGCGGCTTGTTTCTCATGCTGCCTCCTTTCTGGGTTAATAGTAGGTTGATGTTTAAGAAATGCATAGCCCCGACCCACGTAAGTGGCGTCGGGGCTATTCGGTTTGGGGTTGCGGTTGAGTATGTGTCTTTTTCTTGATCCACTCTAAGATGATGCCGAGCGGTCGCCCGAAGACAACTCCAGCGCCAAAGGTCAAAAGCAGACCGACAAGAATTGTCTTGCTTTGAATGCCGGCCAGCCGTGGCGCGACCATATAAAGTGGTCCTTGGAAGAGAACGAAGACAATGCAGTCTCCAAACATTCTCTTCCAGAATCCGTCGGAGTCTGCATGGAGGAGCTTGTAGTAGACTGTGTCACGGAGAATGACGTAGAGCCAGCTGGTGAGGATGTTGATGCCGAAGCTAATGAGACGAGACCAAAAGACTTTATCCATAGTCTCTCCCCTAACTATCTCCACCAGACCGCCGGTAGGGATCGAGAGAAATGCCATCGTCAAGGAGGCGGCTATCAGCTCCCGACGACGTGAAGTCAGGACCATGTTGGCCTCCTTTCTGATTTGTAGGGTACTGGAAGGCCATGGGATTATCAAGGGTCGATTTTTTTCTGCAATTAATATATCATAGATGATATGAATATCTTTAAAAATAAGAAGGTGGTTGTTTTGGGTGGGGGCACCGGAAGCTATATGGTGCTTTCCCATTTAAAAAATCATGTTGATGATATATCTGCCATTGTAAATATGGTGGATGATGGTGGCTCGACTGGAATCTTGCGGGATGAGTTGGGGGTTTTGCCTCCAGGAGATGTAAGGCAGTGTTTGGTGGCGCTTTCACCAGAGACAAGCCAATTGCGAGAGCTTTTTAAGTATCGCTTTAGCGAAGGCGGGCTAAGGGGACATAGTTTTGGAAATCTGTTTCTAACGGCTCTAGAAAAACTTGGTAATGATTTTGGGGCAGCAGTAAAGACTGCTGGCGAATTGCTCCAAATTCGGGGTAGAGTGGTCCCCGTTACCTTAGACAATGTGCGTCTACGGCTAAAGACCAAAAACGGAGGGGTGATTGCTGGAGAGGGGGTGATCGACAAAATGGTGTTTGCCCCGAAGGAAAAACCGAGCGTGTTTATTGAGCCAAAGGCAACAATAAACCCCGAAGCCAAAAAAGCGATAAAAGAAGCCGACTTAATTGTGATAGCTCCTGGTAGTCTGCACACTTCGACCCTACCCGCTCTTTTGGTTGATGGCGTGGTTAAGGCGATTAAGAAAAGTAAGGCGCCAGTGGTTTATGTAGTTAATATGATTGCAACTAAGGGGCAGACTGATGGATATAATGTGCACGATTTTATTAATGAGATTGAAAAACATGGGAAAACTAACTTTATTGATACGGTGGTGTACAACACTATTCGCCCGCCAAAAGACATATTAGATTTATATGCCAGCGAGGATGGTCACTGGATAGACATCAATTTAAACAAATTAGCCAACTCTCCTTATCGGATTATTGGTGAGGCGATGTTGTCAGAAAGCGCGCTAAAGAAAGGCTTAATTCGGCACGATGGAGAAATTGTTGCTCGAGTAATTACCAGCCTTCTCCGCGGAGACCTAAGGGTTTAGAAAAGGATAGGAATTTCTAGGGCGTCATCATTTTCTGGCAAGCCAGAAGCGTTGGACTTTTTTAGGATAAGCGAGCCGGTATTTTTGTAGCTCGGCTTTTTAAACTCTAGTGTTGCAGTGAAGGGAACAAAATCTTCGCTCATCCAATCGGTTTGAGCGGTGGCGTAGCCTTCGGCAATAATTAGCCCGTCCCAATCAACTAAAACAACAGGAAAGGTGGCTTCAAAAAACCAGTATCCCCTAGCCTCTCCGGAAATTGTTAGTGGGCTGGAAACAGTTTGATTTGGTCGAGGATTATCTAAGCGGATTAAGTCTGATTTCTCCAGCTCGTTTCCAATCTCTTCGGTGAAGGTCTGATCACCAGATCGGCATTGGCGAGGATAGCTTTCCATAACGGGATTGCCGGCATCAGCGCATTCTTGAAAACTTGTTATTTTAACTGGCTCAGGTTGGGGCGTTTTTTTGGATAAATAAATCCAGCCGATCACAAAGGCGGCGATGGCTATCAGGATGATTATGATTAGTCGCTTCATATGAGTTTAATAATACCAGAACTATGAAAGGTTGTTCCCGGGCCGCCTGAGGCGGCCCGGGAATCAGTCGAGAAGATAGGGCTGATACACGATGGGTGTCCTATCGTAACGCCAAAAGGAAGTTGCGCCAATGGCCCTTTCGATCCTGCGTAGCGTCTCGGCGATTGAGATCCTAGTGAGGTCATCGCGCAGTGTCACCAGGGATTGTCCGTCCCAACTGGTGGCTAGTGCTCTATGAATATCTCTAGCAAGGGTTTGGCAACCGGCAAACCTCCAAACGATCTCGAGATTTTGAAGATCAATCAGGAGAAGCTCGTCATCTCTCTCGATGTCAAACTCGTGGCCGAGCAAGGTGAACAAAGCGGTTGTTTTGTTAGGCACCGCATTGTCTGCATCGGCGATCTCGGGAACAATCACCACCCCGCCCTCTTCGTTGTAGGTGATGATCGAGATGTGAACCTCTATCTCCGCCACCCTCCGCACAAGAGGAACTGGGGCAATGGTGTGAATGTCGTCAATGAGAAACAGTCCTTCCACTTGTAGCCTCCTTTCTATATTGGAAAGTATATTTTTTGCATCAAATTGTCAAAGTTTTTTGACGTTAGGAATTTTTTGTTGTAATTTATCTTAGTCTTCATTTGAGAAAGGAGGCAGGGATTGCCTAGGCCTAAAATGGAGGGCCGAGCGGATTTCTGCGAATGTGGGGGCCCGCCAACCCAAGGGGGATTTCCCTCGGAAAGAATCTGCTTGGCTTGCGGTGAGCGGTGGTATTTGAATCACTGCTGGAACTGCAAGTAGTCGATTGATAGTCGGAGCTGTGAGAGAGAAACAGACACTGGATGGTACATCTGCGCCTGGTGCGGTGCAGGAAAACCAACCCAGAGGAGGAAAGCATGCTGAAGCTCGTAGATGTTCATATCGCCGTCTCTCGAGTCGCCGGCGAAATCGAGAGACGGGGTGCGTCCGATGACTTCGTCTCCCAGTGGCGCGGTAAACTGAAACACTTGGGAGCGACACTCCGCCGCGAGCTCGACACTCCCGACCTGAGCGATCCGAGACTGACCAATCGAATTCTTGGCCCATTCGGGGAGCGGGAGTTCAAGATCCTGACCGATTGGCTAATCTTGCGAGAAGTCCGCTCCGTACAGGGAGTGACCTAGCTCGCCCAAAACGCAAAACCCCATGCCGCAGCTGCGGCATGGGGTTTTGACTTTTTTATTGCCTACTTTGAATAAGTTTTTGGAGCTTTCCATTGAGTTCCTCAATCTCTTCGACGCTGACTGATATGCCGGGGTGTTCGCCGTTTTGATTTTCGACTGCCATCTGGTGAAATGCCTCCTGTAAGGTTTTTGCAATATCTCCCGTAACCGCTGTAGTTATAAATTTCTTTATGTCTGCGTCGCTGTGATACACATAGCTAGTAATCTTCTCTCTCCTCTCTTCTAGAGGTTCAATTATTTGGAGTCGAGCAAAGTCCTCCTCCTCTTGTCTTTCATAGGGACCCCCATCTACGTTTTCTCCTTTAAGTTTTTTGAGAAATGAGATACTGATAGTGGACTCTCCACTGGTTGCATATTCTTTTGTTTGCTCTCCGTCGCTCATCTCCCCTCCCTCAACGAGGGCTCGAAGATGATGTAAAAACTCCGCCTTTGCGGCAGCTTCTCTTTCGGGAGTATTTTCTAGGCTACCTTCAAAATTTTGGCTCATATTTAAATATTATCACAGTCGATTTTAACAATGGCGACCCATCCGCCCTGTGTGCGGTGTCTGCGGGCTGGCAACTACCTAGTGGCGCGGCGAGATCTACCGCCTCGGCTAGTGCGCCTTGATCGGCTAGATGAATTACGTCCGTGAAAAGAACTTCCTTGGCGACGGCCCCTAGATTGATTAGGTTGATCAAAGTGTGGGGTTTTTGCGGGTGGGAGCTCGGGTAGCTTAGACTGCGATAGGGTCATACGCATAAGTTGTTCTATTTCTCGCACGTCGCGTTTTTGTTCTGGGGTGGCAAAGGCGATGGCATGACCGGGTTCGCCAGCACGACCGGTGCGGCCGATGCGGTGGACATAGTCTTGGGCGTTGGTGGGTAGATCGTAGTTTAAGACTAGGGTAATACCTTGTACGTCTATACCGCGAGCGGCGATATCGGTGGCCACTAATACCCGATACTTTCCGTTCTTAAATCCTTCTAAGGCTTCTCGGCGTTGATTGAGGGAGCGATTAGAATGGATCTCGGCGGCGCTGTGCCCAAATCCCCTAATCGCTTTCACTATTTTCTTAACTCCATATTTAGTTCGGATAAAAATTAGGACTGAGCCCCGATATTCGTTCAGGATTTTATCTAAAAGGCGGGGCTTATCTTGCTTGCTGACAAAAAACAGTTCTTGGGTGATTTTTTTAACCGCTGTTCCCGGTGGAGCAATTTCTACTCGCACTGGAAGTTGCATGTAGCTTTTGGCGATGCGGATTATGGCTTCTGGCATCGTGGCGGAAAATAACATAGTTTGCCGCTCTTTTGGTATGCATTCGAGAATTTTTTTTAGTTGAGGAGCAAAACCCATATCTAGCATTCTATCGGCTTCATCTAAGACCAACATCTTGCTCTTATCTAATTGCAGGGTTTTCTGCCCTAGATGGTCTATTATTCTTCCGGGGGTGCCAATAATGATGTGGGGATTTTGCCGTAAGGTACGGATCTGGCGTTGAATTTTCTCCCCGCCGATTAAGACCGCGCACTTCAATCCCAGAGAAGACCCAATTTTCGATAGCGCTTCAAATACCTGTAGGGCCAGCTCTCGAGTTGGCAAAACTATCAAGCCCTTGCCGGCTCCCTTGAGAGCAAATTGAACCATTGGTATGCCGAAGGCTAGGGTCTTGCCGGTGCCAGTTTGTGCTATACCCATTAAGTCCTTGCCCTCAATCGCCGCAGGAATGGCTTTGGCCTGAATTGGAGTAGGGGTTTTAAAACTTAATTTTTCTAAAACATTTAAAATCGCGGGAGAAATCCCGAGATCGGAGAAATTTGTATCTGGGTTCATTTCCCCACTATAGCTACAATTTCAAAAAATTGATACCTCTCTCTTAATGACGGCTTTCAGAAGATTAAAAATGGGCGTAGACCCAAGAGGGTGAATTGGAGACGCTGCGGAGATATTTAAAAATTCAAAACCCTCGCACTTTGCCGTGGCAAAGTGCGAGGGTTGGGGGGGGCGGGCACATGGTTAGTGCCGCCTGCGGTGACTGGAACAGCGAAGGCGGTCCAGTCGGGTTTCGTAGAGCTCGCGCTGATTGAGCGCCTGAAGGCGTTTTCGCACCTCAACGTAATCGGGGCGGAGGCTCGGAAGAATCCGGTTTTCGAAAAGCTCTTCGTCTTGCCCAACCAGCCGAGCAAACTCTCTCCACTCATCGTCCGCCAACTTGAACGCGGCGAGGACAGATTGAGTGGAGATTGCCTCTTTCGCCGCGTCAGCGATGATTGCGAAAAGCTCTAAGATGAACTTATTTAGGGCCGAGTTCATCTGTTCGCGATCGAGAGAGTTATACCCGTCAGCCGCTTCTTGGATGTGGGGTTTCACTGTTCCTTCCTTCACCTACCAGGGTAGAATCGCCCACTGGTTCTCGCTCAGCGGCTCGAAGGAGCCACAGAGAGCAAGAAGGATGCTGGCGATGATCAGCCAATCGCTCAGGCTGAGTTTGACCTTCTTCACACAAAGACCTCCTGCACGAATTTGTGCTTATTCTTAATACTGTATTTATGAGGTTTTGGCAACCTGAATAGTTTTTGCTAATTGGCAATACTGGCAATCTTTTTTATCGCAATTCTTGTCCCAAAAATCTAGGTTTAATATCTCTTGGGCAACCCTCAATACTTCTTTTTCTAGATCTGCTACTTCTTCAGGAGCGATTTTAAATTCTTCAAGGTGATAGCGCTTTTTTTCATCGGGCTCGATAAAATCAAGGACAAAAGAGCTTTCCGCTTTTAGCTTTGGGCTTTGAGTCGAAGAGAGAAGCAGGGCATAAAAAACTAGTTGTCGATAATAGTCGCCAGTGGAGGTTTTGGTTTTGCCCATAATGTCGTTGCGGGTTTTTGGTTTGCCAGTTTTGTAGTCGACAACACTTAAAAACTCCCCGCCACCTCCCAGCTCAACTTTATCCAACTTGCCATTAAGTAGAATTTCGTCTTTATCGAGCTTGAGCGCAATGCCGGAAACTTTGTATTCGGTTAGGCATTTTTTCCACATTCCGGAATATTGTTTGAAATATCCTTTAAGTGCTTGCATCCCCTTCTCGAGGGCTTCTTGAAAATCGTTTTCTTGGAGTGGCTCTTTTTTAAGCGCTGATTCAAAAGTTTTAAGCAGGAATTCTTCGGATGGTTTTTCTTCGGCATTAACTTTTTTCATGGTTTCATCTAGTACGGCATGGACGGCAGTGCCATACATCATGTGCTTGTTCTTTGATTGCGGTATTCGAACTAGATTTTTGAAAAAATACTCCCAGGGACACTTTAGGTAATTGTTTAGGCTAGTGGCGGATAGTCCTCGAATTAAAAATACTTCGCGGAGGAAGGCCTTGTCGCTTACCGATGGTCCATTGGTTTTGGCGGGACTGAGTAGTTTATCGATTTGTTGACTAAATTCACTTTCGTATTTTTCGGTGGTTAATTCTTTTAAGTATTTTTGGTTTATCTCTCCAATAAATCGGCTAGGGATCTGCTCTTTTCCGTCAGCGTTGGCGTTGGCATAGCTGACAACAATCTCCCGTCGGGCTCTGGTTATGGCGACATAAAATAGATTTCTTTCCTCGTCTAGGGCGGAGGGTTGTGAGTGTTTGAATTGTTGAGTGTTAACGTTAAAAAGACTCAACACGCGAGAAGGCAGAGGAAGTTTCTCCGAACGGCGGCGCCCGCCCCAGTGGCCATCATAAACTCCAGCAATATGTACAAAATCAAATTCTTGCCCTTTTGATTTATGTGCTGTCATCAGGCGAACCTTATTTAGGTCTCTGGTAGAAATTGGTTTTTTTACTAAAATATCGTGTTGGTCTAAGAGTGCCAAATAATCAATAAACTGACGTAGTTTGTATTTATGATTGTTGGCGACGAGAGTTTTGGCCTCGTCAAAAAGGGCGGTAAGCTTTTCTAATTTTTCGACTGAATTTTCTTTCTGGAGCAAATATTCTAAAAATCCACTCTCTTTGCTGACTGATTCAAAAACTTCGGTAAGGTTTTGAAATTCGGCCTGTTTTTTCCATTTGGCTAGCTTTTGGTAGGTAGAGTAAATCTGGTCTTTGGAGGTGCAATCAATTTCTTCTAAAATCTCCCTTGTCTGAATCGCGTCAAAAAGGCTCTTTCTCTCGCCGGTCTTCTCATTGTATCGCTTGGTGTGGCTAATGATTTTGTAAATGTCGAAAGGATCGATATTGAGAAACTCGGCATGAAGAGCACGAGCCAATAGCTCAGTGGAGCCAAGGGAGTTAATAGCTTGTAGTAAAGAAATAAATCTTTGGATGTCGGAGTCTTCAAAGATATTTTGGTCTGATTCGATAATGAATGGAACCTCAAGCTTTTCTAGTGCGTTGGCGATTTCTAGTGAGTCTCGGTTGTCGCGATACAAAACTGCAATATCTTTTGGGGAAACGCCTTTTTCAATTCGCTCTTTTATGTGGCTCGCAATAAAGTAGCTCTCAGCGGCTGGACTACTCAGCTGGGCAAGCTCAATCTCCTTTTCGGGAATGAGTTTTTTTGATTTTAATTCTGCCTTCGGGTCTAAGACGGATTGAAGAATGCTGTGAGCAGCATTAAGAATTGTTTGGCTAGAGCGATAATTGTCGGTGAGCTTAATAAGCTTGGCTTTGGGGTAGAGCTTTTGGAAATATAAAAAGTTTTCTAAGCTAGCTCCCTGAAATCGGAAAATTGCCTGTTTCTCGTCCCCCACCACAAACACGTTGGGGTTGGGGTGAAAGCTGGCGACTAACTCAATGATCTTGTTTTGGGCGTTGTTGGTGTCTTGGTGTTCATCGATGAGTAGATACTGATATTTTTCTTGAATTGAAAAAAGTAGGTCTTCGTTGCTTTCTAGCTCTCGGACAACCTCCATGATCATGTCGGAGTAGTCGTACAACTTTTGGTCTTTTAGCTCGTTTTGGTATTTTTCATACAGCTCAGCCAGCTCCTTATTTTTTTCAATTTGTTTAAGCTGAACTTTGTAAACTCCCTTCATCTTTCCTTTATGCGCTCCTTTTTCGTGATATAGGTCAGCAATTGAATCAAATTCCTCTTCTTCTTCTTCGATAAGTTTTTTAAACTCCCGCACGCCAACGCCTTCGCGCTTGAGATTGTTAATCGCGCTTAAAACTGGTTTTAGATAATAGAAAACATCGCCAAAAGGTTTCAACTGATTAAGTCGGGCTTCCCGAAGAATGTCTTGGAGGATTTGCACTTGCTCCACCTCAGTGATGGAACGCGAGCCAATGATGTGAGGAAACTCTTCTGGATAATCTTGGATTATTGAATTAGCGAAGGCGTGAAAGGTGGTGATATAGATTTGATATGCGGTGGAGCCAATCATTTGAGCAAGGCGCTTGCGCATTGAAGCCACCCCAGATTCGGTGAAAGTAACGGCTAAGATACTTTCCGGCTCAGTGTCAGTTTTTTCTAAAATATTGGCTATCCGTAGGGTGAGCACCTGAGTTTTGCCGGTTCCGGGACCGGCGATAACCATAACTGGGCCATCGATAGTGTCCACGGCATCTCTTTGAGCGGAATTGAGTTTGTCTAATTCTTTTTGAAACATCGTTAGTTTATTGTGCCGTAGATGTTGCGTAATTGAAAGCGATTTGCTAGTTTTGGACTAGGAGGCTAACCCATGCCGAATAAAATCAGTGCGGGTGAATACTCTGTGCTAGGTTTTTTGGCTGTCACACCAAAGGACCAACTCGAAAGTCAGATCGTGACTGATTTGATCCAGACACAGAGGCCGTGGGTCCGGGAGATTGCCGGAGTGTTGATCAGCCACCGAAGATCAGAAAACACCAACTTCAATCACTCGGACGAAGACATCGCCAAGGTGGTAAGGTCACTCTTTCGTTATGCGGGATTGAGAGAGTAGGCGTTTGACTAAGAAAGGAGATCATTGTGGGTGAAGAACCCTGTGGTTGTGACATGTCAGCTCAGAAGATCCAACTGATCGTCGATGCTATCAACATCCTTCCCGAGGATGCGGATCTGCTTACGATCAAGAAGAAGGCCAACTATGTTCGGCTCGACTCTCTCGCTAGCATCGAAGATGCGGAGGGGAGGGAAAGGCGCGACGAGCTGGAGATGACCATCATGAGCCGAATCAGCGGAGAAGATGTGCAGAATGTCTTTCTCCAGCACCTGGCGAATGGACATCAGCCGGGCCTGAAGCCGCGGAAGGGTGAAGCTCCGGTCTCGACCAAGAGGAGGTTCTGATGTGTATAAAGGAACTAAGCCCCGTAGAGATCGCTCGTCGTATCGAAGCAGGAGATGCTTTCGACGTGGAGTACACCCGCGACTACAAGCTTCGGGTTGCGTACAAGTGGCTGTCTGTAGCGCTATTGACCGCCTTCCTGTCCTGACTGATCTTCTAGCTGAGCCATTGGCTTGGCTGGCCGTAGACCCGCCTTATCCCCTTCGGGAAGAGGCGGGTCTTCTTTATACTTGACTTTTAGTGCTTTTTGAGGTATAATTATAGATAGGAGGTGAGAATTGGCTCACTTAGGGAGGTAGAGATGAGGAATGTGACATTCTGGCTGCTCGCGGGCGTGATTGTCCTCGCCGCTTGCTGGGTCAGTCAGACCCGCAAGCTGAAGGAGGCGAAAGCGGCGACGGCGAAGGTGGAGATGCTCCGCCAGGACGCCGTGGCCCTGAACCGCGCTTACGAGGTGCGGGTCCAAGAACTCCGCGCCGAGCTGGGCGAGATCACTCTCGCCGTTGGCTCGCCGGACTAAGGAGGGTAGAGTCATGCTCCCCTCCAGAACCCGAGATCCGCCCCGTGTGCACCTAGTGCGCCGGGGCGGATTTTTTTATTTTAAAATCCGCCGGTCTGCGGAACGCAGACCGGCGGATGAATAGTGGGGTGGATGCGTGGATCACTGTCTCCACACGACCATCAGCCGGATGAGGTTGAGGTGCCGTGCTTCGAACTCTGCGGGCATCGGGCCGAGGTCCTCGGGATCGTAGGTGGTCGGGTCGATGACCACCTCTTCACCGGTGTTGATGTCGAGGTACGTGACCTTCTCCATCTTGCACCAGCAGTCCCAGCAACAGTAGTCGTCGTAGTAGCCGCCCGTGCCGCATCCGGCCGTGCCCACGAAGGGCAGACAGGCCAGGAGCAATACTCCGACCATGAGAATGATCCGTTTCACCGTTCTCTCCTCAGTCTGCACTCGCAGACTTTATGGTCAGTTTAAATAATCCCCTAATTATGTCAAATAGCCCTCAGCTGTTTCTGGTCTTTGCTTTATTTGAGCAATTTTTTAAATTCTTTATACCCTTTGGCCCCCATCAGCCTCGCTCTCATCTCTTTCGCTCCATCAAATCCGTGAATATATGCTTTTACAAACTTTTTCATATGATCAAAGTTTTTATTCTTTCCAAACGTCTTATTGAAAATCTTGGCGTGCTCGAGCAATATCTTTATTCTTTCAGATTGAGTGGGCTCTTTTCCGGAAAACAACTTAAAATTATCAAAAAGTCCTCGGCCGACCATGAATCCGTCAATTCCATATTGTTTACATTTTTCTATCCCCTCTTCTATCGAGTTGATGTCGCCGTTGCCGAGAAGTAAGGGGCGCTCATTTTCTGGAATCTCTTCTAAAACTTTTTTTGCTCGCAGAATGTCGTCCCAACGGGCGGGAACTTTGGACATTTCTTTTCGAGTGCGGAGGTGCAAAATAATTGCCGCTGGGCGCCCCTCGGCTAGATTGGCCACCCACTCCTCGAGCACATCCGAGTTGTAGCCGGTGCGAGTTTTTACCGAGACAGGCAGGTTGCCCGCCCCTTTTTTTGTGGCTAAAATTATTTGTTTAGCTAAGTCAGAGTTTTTTATTAAAGCGGCGCCAGCTCCCGATTTTTCAATACTGCGATCGGGGCATCCCATGTTGATGTCTATGCCGCTAAATCCAAGCTTTTTTATTATTTTCGCGGCTTGAGTAAATTGCTCTGGTTTTGAACCAAATATTTGGGCAACGATGGGTTTTTCCTTTTTGGAAAATTTTAAATCTTGAAGTGCGGCCCTTCTCCCCTTTTTTGATAAAAGGGCCTCAACCGAAACAAACTCTGTCCAAAAGACATCTGGCCGGCCGTATTTTAAAAGCATCCGGCGAAAAGCTGCGTCGGTGACGTTGGCCATCGGTGCTAGAGCGCTAATTGGCTTAGCTAATTTATCCCAGAATCCTTTCATCTCGTTAGTAAATAGTACATTAGCTAAAATTATCTACGAATTTGGCTGACTAAACCTCCCCGTTGTTGCTTTTATGGTAAACAAAAATCCCCGCAAAAGCGAGGACCTTTGTAGTTGCATGTTAGAGTGCCTCAATCTCGGCATCTAGGGCATCAAACTCTGCATCGATGGCTGTTTCGTCTAGCCTATCAAAAGCAGTGTCGTTTTCAACCGTGTCGATTGGTGTGTTGTCGAGTTCTTGGGCGGTGTCCCCTTTTCCGAGCCACCAAATGGCAAGAACGATTATGACTATTAGCACCAAGACGATTAATGCTTTTTTCATTATTAATTTTTTTAATTTTTACTAATTAATTTTACCAAAGATTAAGCTTAGGTGTCGATTGAATCCGCGTCATCATCGGTGTCAGTATAGTCTGCTAAATCTGAGGCAACAGTTCTTACGTCTTCTCGAGCGCTTTTAATAAACCTGGCAACTGCGTCAAGATCGGCACGCAATTCATCCCGAGATACTTTGGCAGCTTCTTTGGCGTCTTCTTCGTTTTCGATATCAATGTCATAAGTCTTTGCCGCTTGCTCGGCTAAAGCAGTTTGCGCAGCATCTATTGATGCTTGAGCTTGTGTGCTAGCTGTGACTAGATCGGAAACATCGATACCATCAGCCTCTAATGTGTCGATTTTGTCATTTACATTTTCTAGAATGGCAGCTAGTTTTTCTAAGCTTTCAGAAAGATTGGCAACGACTTTTGCGTTGACCTCATCTAAACGGGTGAAGATGCTATTCATCTTGTCTTGTCTTTCTTGGGAGAATTCTTGGATGCGATTCTTAAATTCTTCTCGAGCTTGTTCCATTTTTTGCTTTGCCTCCTCTCGGCCATCTTCTAGCTTTTGTTTAAATTCGGAGCGGATTCTTTCTAGCTCCTGCTTGGCTTCTTCCCTGTCGCCCTCAAAGGCCTCTCGACGAGCTTGCACTGCTTCCTCAAATTGCACTCGGCGCTCCTCAAAGACGCTCTTCATTTCTTCTTGACGAGCTTGAACTGCTTCCTCTATTCTGGTACGAATTTCTGTTGCACCAGCACTATTCGCCTTGACTCGTTCTCGAGTTTCAACTTTTACCTCTGAGCCACTATCTTCTTCGTCTTCGCTGTCACTTGAGTCGTCGGTGGTTGTGGCATCTTGGTCTTCAACCTCTACCTCCACCTCGGTTGAGTCGTCGGTGGAATCAGCGTCATCGCCACCCTGTGAAGCCATTGCAATCGGGGTGAGAAGAAGAGAGAATAAAGTGAATAATGAAACTAGCTTTCTCATATTGTGTTTTATTTAATACTAATTTTGTATATTAACTATAGCAAAGAATTCCTTATGAGCAACTTGGTGAGAGCGGAAAAACCCCGTCGGAAGCAAGGCTTGCTTGGCTCGCGGGGTTTTTCTCGCATTGCCTTTGACGTATTAAACTAGCATCTCTTTCTGTGTTATCCTTTCCATATGATTGAAGAAAATCTATTTAAAAAAGCAGAGATTGGGTTAGACGAAGAGATCGTCGCTCGAATGGTGGAGATAGCAAAGCGACAAAAGGATTTAACCCCCGCTCAAGCGGTAAATCATGCTTGGGTGAGTTTTGCTAGAGAAGAAATTTTGGATATGGGGGCGCGAGAAGCCGATATTAAGAATAAATATATTGCAGCAGTGCTGGGAAGGATGGATGGCGAAAAACAGGAAAAGACTGAAACGCCTATAGCGGATAGATATAAGGACTACGAAGACTGGGGCTCGATAGAGAGAAGCTTGCCGAGGGGAGATCGGGAGTAGTGAGTAGTGAGTCGTGAGGGTGCTTGGTGTGGCGCTTTTTTTGTTTTTTTGCTTTAATCTTGATGGTTCGTCTTTGAAGGAGGGTGACGTGAAGAGTAAAAATAAATTCGTTCCGAAGGCAAATCGCCTTCTGTCTTGTGTTAACGAGGCAGAGAAGCTCTTGCTTGCCTCTCAAGATGCGGGCTATCCTGTATCCGTAGAAGAAGCGGTTGCTGGAGTGGTTGGCAAAATGGCGAGAGACGAGGAGTTGCGACTGGTGGAGAAGACCTTCTTGAAACGCGTTGCTCAGAGAAACCTTGAAAGGAGATTAAGGCGAAAATTGAGAGAAGATGAAAGCGAGGGCTTATAGATGGCCCAGCCCCGTCACGATCCGGCGCTCGATAGGGTCCTCCGGATTGCCGCACGCCTTTATGGAGCGGCAAGAAAACGCGGAGATGACTTAGATTGGCGCACCGCGGTAATGACCGCCGCTGGAAGAGTAGCGAAAACCCAACATCCTTCCGTGGTAAACGCTCTGCATGGCCGAGCAATGCGCTTGGCTAATCAGAGAAAGTCGGAAAGGATCCAAAAAAGGAAACGTCTTGAGGCGATGAAAAAAGCCCAACACAAGTTTCCTTTCGCCTAGGGGCGCCCCTCGGGGCGCCTTAGTCATTTTGTAGAGGTTAAAACGTCAGCTATTTTGCGTAATAACCAATAAAACTATGAAATATATTTGGAATGTAATAATAGCTCTTCTTATTATTGCTTTACTGATTTTTGCGGTGAGCCGTTTTTTTGCGACTAGAGACGGCGGGGCAACAGATGATGGTACTGTGCTAGACGGATCGATAACTATCTTAGGAGAGCCTAGCTCCGACCAACTGAGCTTGAATATTGACCAGGTGGTGATGCCGGTCGATGGTTATGCGGTGGTGCGAGCTGTGGTAGATGGCAGTGTGGGGCCGATTGTGGGAAACAGCTCCTTCCTAAAGGCAGGGGCGCATGAGAATGTACAGGTATTGATGGAAATGGTGGGTGGACAAGAGTATGAAGTAGTTTTACATCGAGATAACGGCAACGGTATTTTCGATGAGAACGATCCTCCCCTTACCTTAGAGGGTGGGGCTCATATCAGAAGCACCTTTAGCGTTAGTCCTGTGGATGGCGCTGGAGCGAAGGGGTAAATTTTCCTGAGAAAACTAAGAGTTGGTCCTTTTTCTTGAAGCCGCTTTTTTCTAAGAAGGCCTGATTTTGGGAAAAGATATCGGCAAAATGAGCGGAGCGAAATTTTGCACAACGTTTGCGTGTATGAAAAGTTTCGCCGACTTCCTTATTATTTTATAATAGAGGATGCGAAATTTGAGTGAAAGAAAAAGTGTAACCTTTTAAAATTATTTACGCACTTTTTCTTGAACCTCATACACGCTGTTATCGGATGTAATTTTTTTATTCGCAATTTATTAGATGTACAAATGATTTTTTGTTTTTGAGAAATTCTTTAATAACCTTTGGTCTAATATCATGCTTGCTGAAATCATCTGCTTTAATATAACAATATCCGACATTGCTATTATCTGATGTAAAGATACTCAAATCAATTGGTTGCGGAAGAGTTGCTTTATAAACAAAGTTAATTTCGTGGATATTTTTATTACCAGTTGTTGGAAAAAAATTCTCGATAACTGCAACCATCTCAGTATCTATATTTTCCAATTTCAATTCTTCAAACATTTCTCTTGAAGCTGCTTCTTGAGTTGTTTCATTTAATTTGACTCTTCCGCCCAATAAAAACATATATCCATCTTTTGATTTCTCAAAAACAAATCCACTAATTGTTTCTAATAATATTGCGACTCTAATATTAAGAACTGTATCCTTTAATAAAATTGTTAAATCTTGTTGGTTATTCATGATATTAGTTTAAGTGATAAAAAATTATTTCCGATAATGCCCGCGTTTAATCTAAAGTTTGCTACAAAAACGGAGTTTTTGGAAGCAAATTTTAGATAAATGCTGTTATGCGAAGTTTCGCGGAGCAGAACGGCGTTGGTAAACGCGGGCATTGTGCAAAATGAGCGGAGCGAAATTTTGCATAACGTTCCAGAATATGCGATGTTTGACAGCGGTATAATATGCCCGAAGGGCGACCGCTGGCAAATATGGGTGTAGCGAGGTGCAACCGAGCGAAACCGCATATTCTGTGTTAGGCGCGCCCGTAGGCCGAGCCAGAGTGCAACGTCCCGAAGGGCTGGCGAGAGTTCTGCCCCACCTTATTCACTTTCTACAAGTTTTTTAATTCCGTTCAGTACCATGTCCCAGCCACTTTCTGAGTGCTCCCGTGCTTGCTCATTGGCAAATCTTTTTTGGGACACTTTCAAAGTGATATCTCCATCTTCTCCGCTTACTTCGTATGTGACCAAAGAATAGTTTTCTTCTTTATCTTCTAAGCCGGAGAAGCTGCTGAGATATGTGTATTGCAATAGTTTTTCAGGCTCAAATTGAACAATTTTTCCTTTGTCTAAATATTCTTTGCCTTCATAGCTTCCCTGAAAAACTATGTCATTACCAACTTGCCAGTCAGTAACAAGCTGTGTCCCAAAAAGGTATTGTTTCACCATTTCAGGATTTGTTAATGCTTCCCAGACTTTTTGCACGGGAGCACTCACTTTAACTGATTTTTCAACGATAAGTTCTTTGTTCATAATGATAGATTAGTTAATGGTAATGTATATAAATTTAACGCTTGGGTAAAGGTGGGGCGAAATTTTGCATAACTAGTTTTTATGCGAGCTACTTACCCCTATTCTAGCAAATTTTGTAGGTTATACAAACTTTGCTAGAATAATGTTAATGCAGAATGTTTTAGATAAAGTGGATAGGCTGATGCGGCTTCGCAACTACAGCCCCCAAACGCGTAAGGCGTATTTGTTTTATATAAAAGAATATATTGCTTTCTCAGAAAATAAGGGTTCAAGTGAGAGCCAGTTGATTGTTGAAGATTTCCTATTGAGTAAGCACGAACGCAGGCAATCCCCTCAAACAATTAACCTTGCCCTAAATGCCCTTAAATTTCTTTATAGGGAAGTATTGGGCGAACGCAAGAAAATCAATCTTAGGTTCTCTAAACGCAATAAGAAGCTGCCTATTGTACTATCCCGAGAAGAAGTTAGGAAAGTTATCGAAGCAGTGGAAAATCATAAGTATAGACTTATGATCGCCCTTGCTTATGCTTGCGGATTGAGAGTGAGTGAGGTGGTGCGCTTGAAAGCTGGCGACTTAGACCTAGATGAGCTGATGCTACACATCAAGGGAGCAAAAGGTAAAAAGGACAGAATTAGCATTTTGCCACACAAACTGCTAAATGATTTGAGGAACCTAATCGCAGGGAAGAGCTCAAACGATCTTCTCTTTCCCTCTAATCGTGGCAGGGAGCTGAGTACTACATCAGTGCAAAAGATGTTTCGCAAAGCCCTGGCAAAAACCGGAATAAAGAAAGAGGCAACCTTTCATTCTTTGCGGCACTCGTTCGCGACACACCTCTTAGAAAACGGGACGGACGTGCGCTATGTTCAAGCGCTGCTTGGCCACTCTAATATTCGGACTACGCAGATTTATACTCAAGTAACGAATCCGGGGTTAAAAAATATTAAGAGTCCTTTAATTTAGATTATTCGTTCCTGCGTTCTCTGTCTCCTGCTAGCCTTGATTGAAAACCTATGAGCTTCGTCTCGGACTTTTTGGAAGAGCCTTTTATTGGAAGCGATCAGATCCCTGGATTCGGGTTTTATCCCTTGAACTATCATCTTGTCTCCCCTAGCCGCGCTGGCAGCGTGCTTACCCGCCTTAGACAGACCAACCACGGGAATCTTGAGGTTGTGCAAGGTTAAAACCGCCTTCATGATCCTTACTTGGGCTAAGCCGCCATCAACAAAGAGAATGTCCGGGTAGGGCCATTCTTTGTGTTTAAGGCGCCGATCTAAAACTTCTTTAAGGGAGTCTACATCACTCTGAGTTTTTTCTCCCCTGATCTTAAAGAGGCGATACTGATCGGGGTTGGGCTCAGCGCTTTCAAAGACCACCATAGCCCCCACTGCCTCTTTCCCCCTTAGATGAGAGATGTCGTAGCCCTCTACACGAGTGAGTGGCGAGCCCGCCTTGCCCAGATGCAATTCGGGCAGGCAGTTGGCGGTGAGTAGCGAAGAGGAAGATTGGGTGAGGAGGGCGACGTCATTAACGTGATTTAAGGCATTGATAGTGTCTTTGTCGCCGACGGCTTTTAAGCTTTTGTATAAACGCTTTTTCTCTCCTTTAAGTAGGAGAATTAAATTGCGGATATTTTTATTGTATTCTTTCTTGTCTGCCTTACCGACACAAACCCCTGGACATAGGCCGATTTGATAATGGAAACAGGGGCGTTTAGCTCCAGCCCTACAGGTTGAGTATGGAAAAATTGGACGCAAGATTTTTAAAACTGTTCGTAGGATGTAATAGCTTTTGTACGGACCAAAAATTTCGCTGTTTTTTGCCGCGCTATACTTTGCTAACTCTCGCCCTCGGACAATGAGCGGTTTCGGGAATCCCTTAGTAAGCTCGGGACCTTGACCTTGCTTGAGGAAAACTAAGTAAGTAAAGGATTTATTATCCTTTTCTCGGATATTATATTTAGGTTGATACTTTTTAATTAGGTTGGCTTCAAGAATTACTGATTCAAGCAAAGTGTCGGTTTTTTGCCACTTTAAGTCATGCGCGGTGGCAACCATTTCTTTCACTCGAGGATCTTTAGCATTAAAATAGCTAGAAATTCGATCTTTTAGTTTAGTAGCTCGGCCAATATAGATTGGTTCATATTCGAACCGCCGCCCCGGGCGGATCCGCCTTCGGCGGAAGAAATACACCCCGGGAGACTTAGGAGCACTACTAGCTTTCACTTTGAGTTTTTTTAGGGTGTTCTGCGGCATTGATTACAAGATACGATTTAAGTTTGTTTATAGCAAGGAAAACCAGATGCGAGCATTGCTCGCATCTGGTTTGTTCGATGTGCGGAGACCATCTCTACGCGGCCTCCTCGGAGGGATGGTCGACGGCGGCGCCATACTGGCCGTGATGCCTCTCTGCGTGGCACTTACGGCAATGGCAGTCCACCTTGCTGTGCTGGCCGCTCTTCTGGAAGACCACCTCGCAGACGCGGCAGTATTCCCGCTCTGGATGGTCCTCGTCCACAGCGTGAATGTGCTCACTCTCGCACATAGTACCTCCATTTCTGTGGGCCTATATTTATTATAAAGCTATAAGCAATCCTTGAGATACTTGCCTGTGTATGAATTTTTATTTGCTGAGATCTGCTCTGGTTTTTAGTTTTTCTTGCCGAGCTATCGCAACATGGACATCACAAAAACTAAGGCGGGTTATTTGTGTAACCCGCCTTAATTGCGTTCTAGGGTCTCCCCTTCTTTGTTGAGAAAACCTTGCAGGGCCGCCTCTAGGAGACTGGTTTTACTAATTCCTCTCTTGCTAGCTTCTTCTGCAAGTTGGCTAAGCAGCTCTTGGGGAAGGCGAAAGCTAACTAGTAGCCTTTTCTTTTCGAACGACAACGCTGGTCGTCCGCATTTCTTTTTCATTGTGCCTCCATGGTCTGTCTGAGATAATAATACTTCTTTGCTGAGCTTGTCAAAATAAAGGTTTTCGGCCACATAGGGTCATTTGAAGCCACTGTGTTCAAAATAGGTCAAGGCTTTAGCTTGAAAACCCCCTCCGCTATGATGTATCATAGCGGAGGAGAGTGGCGAATGTTGTTGGGGTGGATTAAGCCCCTAGTGAGTTTTAATAAATGGTGGTGAGATCTAACAAATTGTAATTATATTAAAAAACTATGCATTTTTCTAAGATTAAAGATCCTCAGAGCATGGCTTCGGTAAATAAATGGGCAGATAAGGTGCTAAAATCTTTTTACGAATTAGTACCCAGTCTGGGGAAATCAGCTGAGGTGAAAAAACTTTTTGAGCTCCTGTTTACCGTGCATGAGAGGCACAATTTAGCCAAACGCCTGCTTGGATTTAAGCGAATTATCGAGGGCTCTAGCTATCGAAAGCTTAATGGAACAATTGGTCTCTCGTATCAGACGGTTAGCGCGATGAAAACTAGTTTAAAAAAACAAAACTATATTAGCTATTACACCATTTCTATCCCAGCGAAGCAGAAAAGGCAAGAAGAAAAAAATAGAAAATTTGCGAAACGCGATACAAAACCCCGACAATCTGGGCGCTATCGAAAAACAAAATACGGAAGATCTTGGTTTCTAAATTAAACCTGAATATTTACCACTGATTCTTTAGGGGTCGCCCCATCTCTTCTTCTTCCTCCGCTATGATGTATCATAGCGGAGGAGAGAGGTGTGGGGTTATTTTTTTGAATTTGAGGTTATTTTTCTTTTAAACTATTTCCCTTGGGAAGATATTTCCTTCTTGGAATTACTCCTTTTTGAAAGTTACTTCCTTTAAGACTATTTCCTTCTTGGAATTACTCCTTTTAAACTACCTTTTTTTGACGGTTTTATTAATTATTTCATTTTTTATCAAGTAGTCCTTGAGGTACTTGCCTGTGTATGAATTTTTGTTTGCTGAGATCTGCTCTGGAGTGCCAGAGGTGATAATTTTTCCGCCGTGTTCCCCTGCTTCGGGCCCCATATCAATTATGTAGTCGGCGGTTTTGATAACGTGCATGTTGTGTTCGATCAAAACGACGGAGTTGCCTTTGTCTATCAATCTCTCTAAGACAGTCATCAGCATCTTAATGTCTTCGTAATGCAAGCCGGTAGTTGGTTCGTCAAGAATAAAAAGAACATTGCGCGAAAGAGGTCGGGCAAGCTCTTTAGAGAGTTTGATACGCTGAGCCTCTCCTCCCGATAATGTAGTGGCGCGTTGGCCAAGTTTGATATAGCCCAATCCAACTTCTTGGAGGACTTTTAGTTTGTCGGCTATGTGGTAGATATCTTCAAAAAGTTTATAGGCGTCTTCTACCGTCATTTCAAGTACGTCAGAGATGTTGTAACCCTTGTATTTAACTTCGAGAGTTTCTCGGTTAAATCTTTTTCCGTTACAGACATCACAACTTACATAAACATCGGGGAGAAAGTGCATCTCGATGATTTTAACTCCGGCGCCTTGGCAGGCCTCACAACGGCCCCCGCCTCGCTGGCTGGGTACATTAAAACTAAATCGACTAGATCCATAACTTCGGGCTCGGGCTTCAGGAAGGAGGGAAAATAAATCTCTTATTGGAGTAAACACTCCGGTGTAGGTGGCGGGATTTGAGCGAGGGGTTTTACCGATTGGAGATTGATTTATCTCAACTATTTTTTTGATATATTCCGTGCCAATTACTTTTGAAACTCCTTCAAAGTGAGAAAACCCGCCCAACTTTCGTTGAACGTTGCGATAAAAAATATCGTCTAAGAGGGTGGATTTACCAGATCCAGATACGCCGGTGAAACAAACTAGGCGGCCAAGGGGAATTTCGACGTCGATGTTTTTGATATTGTTTCCGCGGGCACCAATTATTTTTATGCTCCCTTTGTCTTTCTTGCGCCTAGTTTTAGGGACTGGGATTTCTTCAATACCGTGTAAATATTTTAAGGTTAGCGATTTTGGGTTTTTTTGTTTTAAGAGTTCAGCAGTTTTTCCCTCAGCCACAATTTCTCCACCGTGTATGCCCGGACCGGGTCCTATCTCAACAAAGTAATCAGATTCTTTAAGTACTCTCTCGTCGTGCTCAACAATTAAAACTGTGTTGCCTAAATCGCGAATGCTTTTTAGTGTTTTAATTAGTCGCTCGTTGTCGCGCTCGTGCAGACCGATAGTCGGTTCGTCTAAAACGTAGAGGGTGCCAGACAGCTTAGATCCAATCTGAGAAGCTAGACGAATGCGTTGGGCTTCTCCTCCGGAAAGGGTGCCGGATTCACGATTGAGCGTGAGGTAGTCTAAGCCCACCTCTAGTAAAAACTCGAGGCGGTCAGTAATTTCGTGCAAAATACTTTTAGCGATGGTTTTTTCGTTTTTGCCGAGCTTGTTTGGTAGATCAGCAAACCATTCATAGGCCCGCTCAATGGTTAGGGTCACCACGTCGTCAATATTTGAATTATCTATACGCACCGAGAGAGCTTCGGGGCGAAGCCGTTTACCTTGGCAAATATCGCAGATTGCATTCCAATCGAAAGGGTTACGACCTAAACCATGACACTCCTTACATGCCCCATAGGGGCTGTTGAAAGAGAAGAAGCGCGGCTCGATAGATGGGAAAGAAAATCCGGTTTCTGGGTCGGTGAAACTTGAAGAAAGAGAGATTTGTGGGGCGTTTTTCTCTTTTGGCTTTTCTCTAAAAATAATTGTTACTAGCCCTTCTGATTTGCTGAGAGCAAGCTCAACCGATTCAAATAGTCTGGTTTGCGCCTCGTCGTCTTTAAGAAAAATTTTGTCGACTAAAATCTCAATATCGTGAATCCCATAGCGCCTTAACTGAACCTTTTCGTGTAAAGACTGCCATTTGCCGTCAATACGCCCTTCGGAAAATCCATCTCGATAAAGATTTTGGAGAAGTTGAAAGTACTCCCCTTTTCTCCCTCGCACTACTGGAGATAAAATGGTTACTACCTGAGCCTCTTTGTTTTTCGCTTCATTTAAAATTACGTCCACCATTTCTTCTGGGCTTAGTTTCTTTATTGGTTTGCCGGTTTCTGGATGGAAGGGCTGGCCAATGCGTGCATAAAGAACTCGTAGATAGTCGTATATTTCAGTTAGAGTAGCAACTGTGGAGCGAGGGTTGGAGGAGTGGGCTTTTTGATCTATGGCAATTGCGGGAGAAAGTCCGGTAATTTCGTCCACATCTGGTTTTTCCATTTGGCCTAAAAATTGGCGGGCGTAGGGACTTAAAGATTCTACATAGCGGCGCTGGCCTTCGGCAAAAATTGTATCAAAAGCTAGCGAACTTTTTCCGCTGCCAGAAAGACCAGAGAAAACAATCATTTGATCTCGAGGTAGCTCAAGGTCAATATTCTTGAGATTATGCACGCGCGCTCCTCTTATGCTTATTTTTTTCTCTTTCATTGTTCCTACTAATTACTAATTGATACTAATATACGAATACTGAAAACTGGCGAATAACGTGTAGGCGAGGTTTTGTGACTTGACCTTAATTTTAAAAAAATGGAAGATTGGAATTTAGCTATTGTTTTGAGTTTAGAATTTAGAATTTTGCTTTGCACCGTGGGCGCAAATAGAGGGTTGCCCCGCATTTTGCGGGGCGCTTTGTTTGCGTCTAAATGCGCGGCATTTAGGCAAACGTGAACGCCCCAGTTTTAAATCATCTGGGGTATACGTATGCTATTGCTTAGCAACATTAACATAGACGTCTGAAGGGAGCAATCCAGACATCAATCTCTAGGGATATCCCTAGAGATTGGATGACATATATTGAATGCCTCTTAAACACAAAAGAGTCCAAAAGGACTCTAAATGTGCATCACTTCTGAGCGAGCGCGCAAGTTCGGATTCCGGTTCTCTACGTCGTAGTAATCGGCATTGACGTGGAGCTGAGCGTTCCAGTTCACGCTCGGAACGAAGGCGCTAGTACATATAATTGCCAAAGCCCATCCGTCTCTTCAAGCTTGTGACAGCAAAAGCTGGTATGCACAATACTCTGTAGTCGGGACACACCGACGTTTTCTTTTGTGGCAGACGTTTAAAGCGCCACCCACACCAGACCTTGGTAAGCAGTGATGGGTTGAGACCTGTTTCAGCCTCAGGGGCGAACCGACATACAGAGCTCGTCTAAGCGAGTTGCACCGGCTGCATTAGCCCGAACATATTATACCAAAAAGAGCGGCCCCGCGGCGAAGTTTTCGCCGCGGGGCCAAAGCTAAGGGTCCAAGGGGAACCAGTCGCCACTCGGCCGCCTCAAGGGCGGCTCTGCGTGGCGACCATCACTGCCGAGCGAGCGCGCAAGCCCGGAGCCCGGTACTCCACGTCGAAGCAAGCGGCATCGACGAGGAGCCGAGCGTCCCAGCACACGCCCGGAACGAAGGCGCGAGTACGGCTGCCAGCACAGAGTGAGACATTGCGCAGGTCGAGGTGCCCGTGCGTCTCCCAATTATGGATACGTTCGTGGGCGATGCGCTCAGGCAAGGTCTGACAGTCCTTCTGCTCGAGTTGAGCAACAGAGAGGTTGGCGTTCTCTTCGTCCGCCTCCACTCCGTTTCGACACCAGAGCATGTAAAGATGGTCTGGTACCCGGACCGATTGGACGATGGTATCGAAAATGCTGTGGCTGCGGTAGATCGGAACCCCCTGCCTCTCTAGACTGTCCAGATGGGCGTCGGTTCCCAGACCTTCCGCCATGAGGATGAGCCGATCGAAACCATGGCGTCGAGCAGCCTGAGCCTTCTCGACGCTGGCATCTCTGATGCGCAGACCGTCCTGCTCGAAGTACATCCGGAGCCATCGCTCTATCTGGCTTCCGGTATCCCACGAGAGTTCTTGGACGGCCTCTTGCTCAGCTTGCAGAGCATCTACCACAGCCGTCCGCACCTTTGGGTCGGTGCTGATGCAAAGATATTGCTCCAACGTGATGCCGGCAGACGCGAGCGCGGTGTAGACACCGTGTTCCTGTGCGTGCGGGATGTCTATGAGGCGTCCCATGGGGTCGCTCTCCTTTCTTGTTTATCCGCCAGCTGGCCAGAAGCGGGCCGGCAGATGTTTTACGATCTGTCGCTAATATACTAGAGAGTTCGGCGTTGGTCAAACTAAGATGTAAAAGCAGAGCCCCGCTTTGGGGGCTGGGTGGGATATAGCGTGGAATGTGTTGTGCGCCAAACTCACTAAAAGCGTTAAATTGTATCAATCAAATTCCCTGATTTCTTTTTTTATGCTTTTCGGAGTAATGCCATGCTCTCGGTTGTACTCTAGTTGAATTTCTCTTCTTCTTTCGCTTTCGCCAATGGCCCGTTGCATAGAGCCGGTTATTGTGTCGGCGTAAAGAATAACGCGTCCGGCTTTGTTTCTGGCGGCGCGGCCCATGGTTTGAATAAGTGAAGTTTCTGAGCGGAGAAAGCCCTCCCGATCGGCATCGAGAATTGCCACTAAAGAAACCTCTGGTAAATCTAGGCCTTCGCGAAGAAGGTTGATGCCGACTAAAATATCAAATTTATTTGCGCGAAAGTCGGCTAGAATTTGGGTACGCTCAAAAGTCTTGGTATCGGAATGCATAAATTGAGCGCGGAACCCTTTTTCATTTAGAAACTGAGTTAGCTCTTCTGCCATCTTCTTGGTTAGGGTAACCACCAAGGTGCGTTCCCCTTTTTTGGCGGTGGCGATGGCTTCAGCCATAACATCGTCAATCTGACTTTTCCCGTCCTTAGCTTCGTAAACTGGTCTAATTTCTATTGGTGGATCCACCAGTCCGGTTGGTCTAACGATTTGCTCAACCACCTTGGTTGAGTGTTCTGCCTCATAGGTGCTAGGGGTGGCGGAGGTAAAAATCACTTGGCCGATTCTTTTTTCAAATTCATCAAACTTTAACGGACGGTTGTCTAGGGCTGAGGGGAGGCGCCAACCATGCTCAACCAAAACTTCTTTCCGAGATCGATCTCCTGCATACATTCCACGGATTTGCGGCACGGCAATGTGGCTCTCGTCGATGATAGTTAGAAAATCTCTTTTTTTGCCATTCTTAGTGTGAGAAAAATAATCTAGGAGGGTATCAGGGGGTGAGCCGGCTGGTTTACCGGTGAGATGGCGAGAATAATTTTCGATGCCATGGCAAAACCCGAGGGTTTGAATCATTTCCATATCATAGCGGGTACGGCGGTCTAGACGCTCTGCCTCCAGTAACAACCCTTTAGAATTTAAGTATTTTAATCTTTCTTTGAGCTCGTCTTTGATTTCTTTTATTGCCTTCTCTCTACCGGGTAGTGTGGTGACAAAGTGTTTCGGTGGGAAGATAATAATCTCAGTTAGGTCCTCTTTTATTTTGCGAGTTAGAGCATCGGCAATCTGAATAGTTTTTACTTTTTGGTCCTCAAGCTCGATACGATAAATAGTTTCTTCTGCGGCAAACATTATTTCGAGCAGTTCTCCCCGGGCGCGAAAACTTCCTCTTTTTAAGGCAACCTGATTTCTTTCAAACCCAATCCTAATGAGTTGCTTAATTAGGTCTTGGCGCGTGATTATCTGACCCACCTCCAACTTGATTATGGAATCAAAATAGTTTTCCGGTACGCCAAGATTGTAGATACAGGAAACAGAGGCGACGACGATTACATCGTCTCGAGTTAGAAGCGACGAGGTGGCTAAGTGGCGATAGCGGTCAATCTCCTCATTAATTAATGCTTCTTTTTCAATGTAGGTGTCGGAGGTGGGTAGATAAGCTTCGGGTTGGTAATAGTCGTAGTAGGAAACAAAATAACAAACCCGATTTTTAGGGAAAAAGGATTTGTATTCTTGGTAAAGCTGAGCGGCTAAAGTTTTGTTGGGCGCCATCACCAAAGTTGGCATTTGCATTTTCTCGATTAGGTTGGCGGCGGTAAAAGTCTTTCCTGATCCAGTTACTCCTAATAAAGTCTGAAATCGCTCCCCTTTTCTCAAGCCATCTAAAAGCCCCTCAATCGCTTGGGGTTGATCGCCGGTTGGCTGAAAGCTGGAGACTAGTTTAAATTTGTTTTTCATTTCTGCTGTGATTATAGCAAAGTTTCGCCCCGACGCTCGCATTGCGAGGTCGGGGCTGCGGGTGGGCGTGCTAGGCCCGGGTCTTGGTCTTCTTCTGGGGAAGGTGGGGACGCCGGTGAAACCAACTAGTCACCTCCGTGATTCTTCCACCACCGCACCTTCGGAAGATCCTTATCCGGCTAGGGATGGAGACCATCCTCTGCAGGGTGGTGATGAAAGCATAGTCGGGGCACTCCCATAGAGGAAGTAGCGCCGCCGCCCCACGTGGCTCTGTCTTCACATCGGCTTGAGCGAGGTAATTTTCCTCGGCAACGCCCAGTTCGCTCAATCGTTGAGCGATTGCGTTGCGAGTTTGCTCGTCGTTGGTGTGAACGAACCAACGGTACGTCAACTCTCCCATTTAGCTCTCCTTTCGTTGACCGGCTATAGTATGGCAAAACTCCCCCGATCTATCAAGGGAATATATGACGTCTCCAAAGACTGGAGAAAATTAATTATATAATAAATTATATAATTAATTTTATTTTAGATGACCCAGATTAAGAACAGGACAGCTAAGACGATTCGGTAAATTCCAAAGGCGATGAAGGTATTGTTTTTGATAAATCGCAGGAGAAACTTGATCGAGGCAACCGCTACGGCGAAGGCAATGAAAAATCCAACGGCCAAAAGCATGAATTCGTTACCGGAGATTTGTGCGGAGCTCTTTAGTAGATCTAGCCCAGTGGCGGCGGCCATTGTCGGAACTGCTAGGAGGAAGGAAAATTCGACTATGGTGCGGCGGCGCATATTTAATATTAGCCCACCAACGATTGTGGCGGCGGCGCGGCTAACTCCGGGAATAATGGCAATTGATTGAAATAAGCCGATAACGAAAGCTTTCTTGTAGCTAAGGTCTTTAATCTTGGCGATCGACGACTCTTTCTCCCGATGGGAAAATTCAAATATTATTAGCGCAACACCTCCGGCCAGCAAAGACCAAAGAACGATGGTGCTAGACCCGAGAAGATAGTGTTTGATCACTGGGTAGAGGAACCAGCCGATTATTGCCGTTGGGATAAAAGCGGTGATTATTTTCAAAATGACGTCTTTGTTGGTGGTGAGAGTTTTCCAGTATAAAAAGACAACAGCTAAAATCGCTCCGAGCTGAATGCTGATTTCGAAACTAGTCAAAAAGCTGCTGCTGGGTATTTTTAAAACGTGGCTGGCAAGAATAAGGTGCCCAGTCGAAGAGATTGGAAGAAACTCGGTAATTCCTTCAATTATTCCCAAAATAGCAACCGTGAAAAAGGTCATAAAAATATATTACCACGAAAATTGGGCTATTTTTCATTTCGAGTTAAAATAAGGATATGGAAAACATTAATGAAATGGCCCTGTTTTTTATCGTCAGCTCGATCGTCGTCTTGGTGCTAGGAGCGATGCTAATTGTGAGTCTTTTTTATGTTTTGCGGGCTGTGCGAAACATTAAAAAAACTACCGAGGCGATTAAGGACGGTGTAAAGCTAACTGTCGATGGCATGAATAGCGCTGGGGAGGGAATGAAAAAAAGTGGAATAACCTGGGACCTGATTGCCAGCTTCTTGCCAATAAAGAAGAAAAAGAAGCGAAAATAAAAAAACCGCCCAATTGGGCAGTTTTTTTTATCTAAGAATTCTTGCTAGGCCATAACCTATCAAACCGTAAACCAACATTGCACTTATTGTTGCCCACGCGATAGTTGGTGGTGATCCGGCAAACCCAACTGGAAGCATGTTGTGGAATGGGGAAACGAGAGGTTGAGTAAGAGAGTATATAAAATTAACCGCAACGTCGGCGTCGTTGGCAGAAAATAGCTTCAAGACAAATCTAACGGTTAGTAGCAGCTCAATAATGTCGACAATAATCAATACGATCTTTCTGGCTGAGCTAGGATGGCGGACGATTATTAGTTTTTCTCCATTCATAGTTTTAATTTATTAACTGACTAAGTTGTAGCTTTGTTGCTACAATAGGTATATATGAGATCCTTTTGGGCCATTACCAGAATCATCCGAGCATCTCGCGAAGATAATATCTTCCGGATGTCTGCGGCTCTTTCTTATTATGCCATCTTTTCGCTCGCTCCCCTACTGATACTAGCCCTTGCTATAGCGGGCTTTATTTTGAATGACGTAATTGTGCAGGATTATGTTGTGGCGCAGGTGAACTCGGCGGTCGGACCGGATGTTGCTAATCTGATTAAATTGATTGCGGCAGAGACCGATCCAGATAATTCTAGGAATTTAATAAGCACAATTGTGGCGCTTTTGGTTTTAGTCTTTGGGGCAGCAGGGGTTTTTCGGCAGGCAAAAAATTCGCTAAATACTATTTGGCGGATGTCGGCAAATAGAACTAGGGGGTTTTGGGCCTTTATGATGAAAAATTTTGTGGCTATCTTAATGGTGGCGCTTAGCGGGGTTTTGGTGGTTGGGTCAGTGGCCTTAACCGCTACTATTTCCTTGATGCAGAAAGCAAGCTTTATTCCCGGATCTGGCTCCTTGCAGATATTTGAATTTGGGGAGATATTGGCCTCGTTTTTGGTGATTTCCCTACTTTACGCCTTGCTGTATAAAATTCTGCCAGACACACCGCTTCGCTGGAGAGACGTATTTCCAGGGGCTTTCTTTGCTGGGGCGTTGTTTATCTTGGGAAAGCACCTAATCGGCCTGTATATGAGCATTAGCGGGCTTGGGTCGGCCTATGGGGCGGCTGGCGCATTGGTTATTTTATTGTTCTGGATTTATGTTTCGGCGATCGTATTCCTATTGGGGGCAGAGCTGACAAAAGTTCGAATGGGCGAATAAAAAATACCCCAATTAATTGGGGTATTTTTTTATTGGAGAGATAAATATTGTTAGCTTTGTTTGCTCTCGGCTAGGTTGCTAGTGCAGTTTGGGCACTTAATTGCTTCTAAGTGGATACTGGAATGACAGAATTGGCAGTTTTTTGTTGCGGGGATGGCTTTCTCCTCTTTATCTTTCAGTCGGTTAATTTGCTTGATCACGATAAAGATGGCTAGGGCGATGATGATAAATTCGATTAGAGCATCAATAAATAAACCGTAATTTACAGTTGCGCCAAAGAAATTAAAGTTTAGGCCGGCAAAATCAACCTTCCCCAACATTGGGCTAAGTAATGGGGTGATGATGTCGGAAACCAAGGAGCTGGTGATTTTTCCGAAGGCGGCACCGATTACGACACCAACTGCTAAATCTATGGCATTGCCTTTGACGGCAAATTTTTTAAATTCGTTGAAAAACTTTTTCATTGTTTATAAGTTGATTAATTTCTCTTCTTTAGCGATTTTTTCATCTTCTTTCTTTTTGTCCTCCTTTTTAATCTCTTTTATCTGTTCATCTACTTTTTTCTCAGCGCGATAAAACTTTTGCGAAGAGAGCACAACCATCCCGCCTAGAATTATTCCGATAGTGTTTAGCGCAAATACCACAAAGTAGAATTGGGCGAGCTCAAAGCTGCCCGAAGCTAGTCCAAGGCCAATCAATGAAAGTGGTGGAACGACCGAAACTGCGACCGCAATTCCCGGAAGGATGTCGGAAATGTCTTTATTGATGAAGGCGAAGGTTGCCCCAGCTCCAGAGGCGATTGCCACAATAAAGTAAAGAATAGCGGCTCGGACAGTATTTTCAAAAATAAATGGATCAGTTGGCTCGCTAAATAAAAAAGTTAGGAGCATGCCAGTAGCGACGACAATCAGAAAAGACTTTAGTAAAAAGAATCCTTGCCGCTTCAGCAGGAATCCCCGGCCAACGATTACCCCTAGGGCAATCGACAGCACCGGCGTAAGTAGTGGGGTAACAATCATTCCACCAATGACGATGGCAGAATTATTGAGCAAAAGACCAGAGGCAACAATTAGCGAAGAAATCACTAAAAGCAGATAGTAATTAAAAGATGGCTGAGATCGAGCAATAAGCTCCTCAACGGTGCGATATCTGTCTTGGGCGGTAATTTTGCCTACTTCTTCCATTTATTGATTATAGCAGAGCAGGAAGGCCCGCCCAAGATTTACTACTTGGCTTTCTTGATAGTTTTGTAAATCGTTTGGCCAGCTAAAACCGCTAGGGCGATCACCAAAAGTATCCAACCTAGAATTTTCTGGATGTTTTCGATAAGAAAAGTAATCATCTTTACTGAAATAGCTCCTGAATCATCTCCTCGTATTCAGGAAAATATAAACTTATTTCGGTTAGGTTAAACTCTCCTAGGATGGACTCCTTGGGTTCTCTATCTAGTAAAAACTCAAATGATTTTTCGACTAGCTCGCTTGGCGATGCATTGCCTCCGGTGAGGTCGTTATAATCATTTTGAGTTAGCTCAACTTCGTGGTCAGTCTCCTCGTCCCCCTCCTGAACGCTAACGGAGAATATCCAGCCGCTGGGTTGATGTTCTTTGATTTCGACTTCTATGTTACGCATGTGAATTTTTGAGAAATATTTCTGGTAAATTGTACCGCATATTTTTAAAATGTGTAGGTGTGCACAACTTTTGCTAACTAAAAACCAGCCGAAGCTGGTTTCTAGTTGAATTCACATTGCCGATGACTAAGCCATTGGGTTGTTGTCGTTGCTTGGTGCTGGGGCAGGTGCTGGAGCTGGTGCTGGAGCGGCCTTTGGAGCGCTCTTCTTGCCAGCGAATAGTTGAACAATGGCGGACAAACCAACTAGGATGTAGATGATTTTAGCAACCATTCCTCCGCCAACCCATGCGCCAACGTCTGTACCTAGAAGTCCATAAAGTAGCCAGTTAAGGCCTCCAATGATAACTAGGATCCAGGTAATTAAGTTTAGAGTCTTCATTTTTTAATCTTTTTGGGTCTCGTTATTTTCTAACGACCTTTATATATTAAGTATAGCTTAAATTGGTGATTTTCCCGTTTTTTTATCCACACTAGTTATCTGTTCTAGTGAGGTCTTTCTTGAATGACTCTTTGTCGAATTTGTACTCCGGACCGAGGAATTTGACCACTATATCGGCTTCGTATAAGGCGTTGCCTAGGCAAGCCGAGGCACCGGGTAAGGGATTGATGTTAAATATAAGATTTTTACCAACTATCCTTGATTCTCCGATTTCCGCCTCTTTGGTGCGAATGTTAACCAGTTGAGGTCGGGCCCCCCCAAAGCGGCTGCTGTAGCCAATTTCTTCTAATTGAAGAGAGGGAATGATTTTCCTGGCCTCTTTAATAAAAAGATGCTTGCCGAGTATTGGTGTGTGTTGGAGAAGGCTATTAATACTGTAATTTAGGACCTTGGGCTTCCCTAATAGAGCAAACAAGCTCGCAACCCCTTTGGTGCTGTAAACCGAGGTGCGCAAGAACCCCTTTAAGGTGCTGGGCTTAGATTTCTCAAGAAAGGGAATAATTCCAGGAATAGGCCCAATGTGGGTTTCGTCGGGGTTGTTTATGTCTGGATCGGCGTGGAGAGGCATAAAGGGTAAATCTGGGTCTTGGACGGTATAAACTTTTGTTTTTAGAAGCGGGATTCGGCTGTAATAAAAGCTGCCAACGATTGGTAAAATTCCTTTTTCTTTGCCGTAGCCCAGCAACTTTGCAAAAACTAGACTGTGTGCACCAGCAGCAAAAACCACCACTTTAGCATGAAGTCTACGCTTTGATGTTTTTAGTAAATATCCCTCTCGGTCTTTTTGGATGGTTTTTAGGTATTCGTTTAGGAACACGTCGATTTTTTTCCCTTTCTCCCTCTGCGCCTCTCTAGAGAAATGTCGGGCTAGAGCACCAAACCTAACGGCAAACCCATCTGGGCTATACAGTGCGATAACTGGTTGATTTTTGGGCCGCCCTTTGATTAACCGTGGCTCTAGTCTAGCGATCTCTTTTGCATCAATCTTTTGAAGTTTGGGAAAAAGGTTTTTTATTTCCTGAAAGCGTTCGTTGAGTGTTGTAATTTCTTTTTCTCCTACCGCTAGAAGCATTTTGGGAAATTTGCGATAGAGCCGGCCCTGTTTGTGTTTTTCTAAAAGTGCGGCCAGATATTCTGCCGCCTCTTTCACTAAACGAACCTTCCGGATGGAAAAATGGGTCTCGATGTCACCAAAGTGAAGGGTCTGGCTGTTTTTTGTGCTACTAGAATTAACCCGAGCTAATTCTGGGTATTTTTCAAATAGGGCTATAGATTTGATGTTGCTGTATTTGGCTAAAGTATAGAGCAGTGCCGTTCCGATTATCCCGCCGCCAATTATTGCCACATCACACTCAAAATTGCCTCTTTTTAAGGGCATCGTATTGAAGAAGACGCTAGCAATATCTGCGACTTACAGGACTATTGCCCCTTTGTCTTGTTTTGATAGCCGATCCAGCTTGAAATACCAATAAAAACAATCAGTCCTATGAGGAGAGATATTTCAGAAAATTGAAGATACTTTTTTATTAAATCAAAAGAGGCTCCAGATAAATAGCCCAAACTGCCCACTCCAATTATCCAAAGAAAGGAAGCTAGGCAATTCTTCGCGAGGAAATCCTTAAAGGAGTTGCCGATTGAGGCAAATCGGAAAATCACCGCTCGGTGAATGCCGATTGAATACTTTGAGATAATTAAGGTCGAGAAAGGATAATTCTTTAATTGGTTGTCTAGCGGTTTAGAGAGCCGCTCAACTCTGCGCATAATAAATCCATCTCGATTCTTCACCTTTTTTCCCATATAAAACCAAAGCATGTCGCCGCACACAGTTCCGAGAAACGCTACAGCCATGGCGATTGGGAAGTTGACATAGGCGCGTTCGGCGAGAAACCCGCTTGTGAAAAGAGTAGCGTCCCCCTCTATAGACATGCCAACAAAAATAGCGACATACCGGAAGATGCCCCAATTCGCAAAGCCTGATAGGAAAAGTGATGTCATATTCGCTTATTCGGCCAATCTTTACTATAGTAGAAAAGTCTTAATATGCTAAGCGCTGAAAGAGAAAAGAAGTTTAATGATACTGCAAAAAACCGCGATCTAGGGCTGGTGGTGGTTGTTGAGGATATACACGACCCACACAATGCCGCGGCAATTTTACGCTCCTGCGACGCCTTTGGAGTTCAAAGAGTGTGTTTTATTTTCGGTAAAGAAGAGAGGTATAATCCGAAAAAGATCGGAAAGGCCACCTCCTCCTCGGCAAATAAATGGTTGGACTTCGAAATATTTGATTCGGCAAAAACTTGCTTTGAAAAATTACGTTCTGAGGGTTTTAGTATTTTTGCCACGATATTAGATGAAAATGCCGGAGCTATAAAGAAAATTAATTTCAAAAAGAAGAAGGTTGCCATCGTTGTTGGCAATGAACATAGAGGAATCAGCGAAGAGGCGGCAAGATTAGCGGATGAAAAGGTTTATATTCCAATGCAGGGAATGGTGCAGAGTTTAAACGTTTCTGTATCGGCAGGAATTTGCCTATTTGAGGCTCGCCGCCAGCGGGGGGCCAGATTTAGTGCAAGCAAAAAAGAAGCCGCCTTCTTGCTGGAGGATTTTAGAAATAGGTAGGGCTAATTTAAAACGGTGATACTTATCTGAAGAATGGTGGCAAAAGCACCCCAGAGTAGATATGGGATAAATAGCCAGAAGATTGTCTTTGAATAGCGATAAATTTTAATCTCGATTGCAGCCAAGGAGAGTAAAACAACTAAAATGTCGATTGTGGCGGGCCAAAGTGCGGTGAGTCCAAGCTGAATCGGAGTGAATAGCAAGTTGGCAATGATGTTGATTGCAAAAAGAACCACGAAATATGCCGGAAGGCGTTTTTTTATTGTTAAATAAACTAAATAAATTCCCGCCGCCATAATAAGCGGGTAGATAATGCTCCACGCTAGGCCAAACAACCAGCTAGGAGGAGAAAAGAATGGTTTTATTATCGATGAATAAAATGTTTGATAGGTTTGCATATTAAGAGATAGTAAGATATTGAGATACTGAGATACTGGGAAAGTCGGTGATTAGCGAAAGTCTGGCCGAGCGTCCCGATATCTTAAATATCCTAATATTGTTTTTATAATTTTCTGCTGTCTATGGCCCAGTGCAGTAGTGCTTGGCGCTGTTTGGGCCGACAGCTATAGTCCCCTTTTTTGCAGCCCTTACGAACTTGCGCAGAGTGCCGGGCTATAAAAGACTTCCAGCGCTTTATTTGACGATTATCATCCTCATGTCTTCGCCCTAGGTAGTAACGGCAATACCACTGAAGCCAGCCTCGAGGATCATCTTTATGAATCCATCCCTTTTTTATCCAGACCGAAAGGGGCTGAGAGGCAGGCACTTTAAAAAAGTTTAACTTGGGGTCGTGCCCCTCAGGACATAGTTTCGCTTTTTTAAACCAACCAGCAGGAAACTCTTTCTTGCAATCCGTCATATACTTTCCTCCAAAAACTCCCAGCTCTAACATTTGCTTGGGGGTGAGGGTGGGTTTGAAATCTTTATCAAAATTTCTACCGCTTGGCTCTGTGAGCTGATAACGATAACCTTTCTGCATTTTGTCGTTGACTCTGATATTTTTCTTCTTCATCGCAATAGATAAACAGTTAATAGTAGCAGCCCACCCCACCAGCCGAGGTCAGAAACAATAAGGCTAATGGCGATTTTTATTTGCCAGTCTCTAGGCAAAAGCTTGGTCGCCTCTCCCCTACGTTCGCGTTCAATTAGACGAGGGCTAAGCCAAAAACTAAGGAAAAGTCCGTTCAGAATTAGTGCTATGGCAATAAAAATGTGAAATACGGGAATAATAGAAATTGGTTGATTTGGATAGAAAATTAGCCCACCGATAATCGCGAGGGTGATCCCCAACCAAATTAATGGCTTAGTTACTTTGTGGGCGCGAATTGTGCTTTCGGTCCAATAGCCGGATTTTCGGCCTAAAAATCCGAGTACATCAATTACGGTAACAGCCCCTAGTCCAATAATGAAACCGGCGATTAAAAAAAATAGTCCGATTATTTCCCTCATAATTTAATTTAGATACGAAATAATTACCTGAATAGCAAAGAAGATGAAGAAGGCAGAGATGCCTACCATCACGATGTTGGTGAACCAGCTGGGGCGAAGGGCTTTGGGGAGCTTGGTGTTGTTTAGATAAATTAGAAACGGGGTGTAGATGGCCATAGTTAAGCCCCCTAGTACTCCAGAAATAACCAATAAGGCTAAGGGTTGATTTAGTGGGAGTAAAATAGCTCCGATAATTACCACTAAAGTAATGATGATGTAATAAAGCTTGCTTAAGCTAGCGTTTCTTGCCCAAGAAAAATATTTTTGCAAAGGACCGACCTGAGAATTGGTATGAATGATGTCAGAGACCATGCGGGTGAGGGCATCAATCACCGTCCACATAACTGAAAACAACATTAGAAAGGCCATAATCAGGAAAAGGTTGTAGCCGATTGGGCCCCATTGTTGGCCAAAGATTTGAGCTTGCACAACGGCAACATCTAAACCGTCTGGCACGATCCCCTGCGGGGCTAAAACAGCGTGCGCGTTTACGCTAAGCAAGAAAAGAGTAATAAGTCCTAGACCGAGAAATATAATTCCTTGGTCTACGCGCACGTAACGCATCCATCCCCGCCAGCGCTTTAGGTTTTCTGGGTTGGTTTCATCGAATTTGTATCCGGTTGCGGCAACGGCCTCCCCTCTTCCGGTGATTGGGTTAGTGATGCGCCCAGCATACTTTCCCATTCCGGCTTGCTTATCGCGATACCAGAGTGAAATGCAAAGGTTGAGCATGCCGCCAGCTCCGGCGAAGACTACGGCGCCAAGAAGTTTATTGATATCGATCCCCTCAGGGATAAAGCCAAAATTAAATAAACCCGCAATTGCTTCTTTTAGTTCTAGCCAACTAAGATTGAAAAAACTGATTACGACTAAGAGGAGGAAAAATGCTGGAACAATAATTTTTAAAGTCTTTTCTAGAACCTCATAGGCTATCTTCCCGCTAAAGGTTAAAACGAGGACGAGTCCAAGAGTTATCCAAGACCACATCAAGTGCCCGCCAAATCCGATTATCTCCGCTAGGATTGTGCCAATTGCGCTGGCCCAGCCCGGCCATATATATAGTAGAAGGGCGGCTAAAAGCCAGAATGGGGCTGACCAAGTGATTACTCGAGCAGAGGTAGTGAAAAAACCCTCTCCGGTGGCAAGTGAGTGTCTAGCGACTTCTTGATTGAGAAAATATTGGAACACGATTCCCAACATGGCGAGCCAGAGTAGGCCAACGCCATATTTGGTTATAAGGTGCGGCCAGAGAATTAGCTCACCAGTGCCGATAGCTAGGCCCATTACTACAATCCCAACGCCAAGGGCTTTGCGCCAGTGGGGAGGAGCGGGGAGCTCGCGATTTTCTAGTGGGGGGAATTTGTCCATCTAACTATTATACTAGACTTCCTGGCTGTGATCGCCTTGGCTTTCTTCAGTGGAGCCTAAAATGACCTTCTCTTTTTTTAACAATTTAAACATACGAGGAATAACAAAGACTATTATTAGCAATAAAATTATTGCCCCAATTAAAATGTTGCCGATTCCCACGTGTTGAATAACGCTTTCGTAGCGTGCGCCAAGCAAACGACCAGCAATGGCATATCCTCCACTCCAGGTGATCGCAGAAAGAAACACAGCGGTTAGGTATCGCTGTGGCTCGATTCTCAGCAGGCCGGCGGCAACCGAGGTGTAGCCCCGAAGGTAAGGAATTAGCCGGCCGAGATAAATCCCCCATTGACCACGCTTTTTTAACTTTTCTAGAACTCTATTGATTTTCTCCCTAGGAATAAATCGGCGTTCTTTTTTTAATATGTGGTGACCGATGTTGTAAAAAACAAAATACAATAAAGCTGTTCCAATAAAATCAGCTAAGATAACCGTGGTCAAAACTCCAAAAAGGGTTAGCTCTCCGATTGAGGTGAGATATCCAGAAAATAATAGGACTAGTTCGTTGGGGACTGGGTTTGGAACTCCGATTTCTTGGAGGAAAACTAAAACAAATATGGTGAGGTAGCCGTATTGAGAAATATAGGCGACTAGGTCTGCTGGCATCTTTTTATTATAGCAAAAGCCGCCTAGTTAGTGCTTGGATTAAAACGTCGCGCTGCCAATGTAGCTATTTGCTCTTCTTGGCCGCTCGCTTGGCGAGCATTTCGTGCTTTATTGCCAATCGTTTTTTGGTTTTTAGGGATCGGGTCTTTCGGCGTTTTCCCAATCCGGTTCTTCGTTTTGCCATATCTTATGATTATATACTATTTGTAATTTTGCTTAACTACTTTTTTGCTTGGACTTTTTTCTTTCGTTTTCTGTGAGGCTCTGCTTTCTTAGACGCACATTGTTGGGGGTGACCTCTAGATATTCATCTTCCGACATTATTTCTAGCCCAGATTCGATGCTGAGCTTTCGGGCTGGTGCTAGTTGAATCGCATCATCAGAGCCAGAGGCGCGCATGTTGGTTAGCTCCTTACCCTTTGTTGGGTTTACAGTCATATCGTCTCCCTTGGCGGTGTTACCAACCACCATTCCCTCATACACCTCAGTGTTTGCTCCAATATATAAAGTGCCGCGGTTTTGTAGATTGGCCAAGGAAAATGCTAGGGCTTTTCCGGTTGTTTGACTGATCATTGAACCGAAATTATTTCTATCAATTGCACCAATATGAGGACGGTAGCCAATAAAATGGGTGGCCAAGATACCCTCTCCTTTTGTGTCCACGGTAAAAGCGTTGCGATAGCCAAATAGACCTCGGCTGGGACCCTCAAAGGTTAGCAGGATTCTATTTTGGTGGGTGGTGAGGTTGGTTAGCACAGCCCCTTGCTTGCCAAGCTTTTCGATAACCGCTCCCTGAAACTCATTTGGCACATCGGCAATAATTTCCTCAAACGGCTCGCAGGTCTTTCCATCGATTTCTTTTAAAATAACCTTGGGCTGGGAAACCATGAGCTCATATCCTTCGCGGCGCATGTTTTCAACTAGGATGGCGACGTGGAGCTCCCCCCTACCGCGAACAATAAATTGACCGCTTTTACTGCTATTAAAATCCACTTTAAGTCCGACGTTCACCTCTAGCTCTTTTTCGAGGCGCTCGCGGATCTGCCGACTGGTCACAAATTTTCCATCTCGGCCAGCAAATGGAGAATTGTTTACCAAAAAGTTAAGCTCGATGGTTGGTTCGTCAACTTTGATTGCCTCAAGCGGAGTGGTGTTGGCATCCGTAGTGATGGTGTCTCCAATGTAAACATCCTCGAGCCCGGCAATTATTCCGATATCACCAGCGCCGATTTCTTCTGCCTCAGTTCGTTGGATGCCGTTAAAGGTAAACAGTTTGGTGACGCGGTATTGTTTTTGGTCGGTTTCTCCTTTTTTTACATAGACAGTCTCACTGGATTTGATTTTTCCATTATAAATTCGGGCAATGGCTAAACGGCCAAGGAAATTGTCGTAGGCGAGGTTGAATGGTTGGGCGAGCAAGGTGTCACTGTCATTAATTGGCTTCGCTGGGGGAACTTTATCTAAAATCATATCGAGGAGTGGAGTTAGGTCTTTTCCCTCGTCAGTAAGCTGGTTTTTAGCTACCCCCTCCCGTCCAATGGCGTAGATAACAGGAAAATCTAGCTGCTCCGGGGCGGCATCGAGCTCGGCAAATAGGTCAAAAACTAAATTGTGAGTTTTCTCTGGATCGGCGGCTGGTTTGTCTATTTTATTGATAACCACAATTGGCTTAAGGCCAAGGGCTAGAGACTTTTTTAAAACAAAACGAGTTTGGGGCATTGGCCCCTCTTGGGCATCAACTACCAATAAAACTGAATCGATGGAGCGCAAGATTCGCTCAACCTCAGAACCGAAATCGGCGTGCCCTGGGGTATCAACAATATTTATTTTAGTGTTTTTGTAAATTAAAGCAGCGTTTTTTGAATAAATCGTAATACCCCGCTCTTTTTCTAGGGCGTTACTATCCATGCTGGCCTCGCCAGTAGTTGTGCCAGTCTGGCGCAACAAAGCATCGGTAATGGCGGTCTTACCGTGGTCAACGTGAGCAATGATGGCAATGTTTCGAATCTCCATAATAAAAAAATGCGCCCCGGTTGCGGGACCTACCATTTATACCTTATTTCTAGCGATTTAGCAAATTAAAATACTCCGCAGTCGCTGGAGTATTTTAATTTGCCCCTAGGCTAGAAAACCAACGTAGACTAGGTAGAGACCAAGCAAGAAGCCAATAAGCATCAAAACTGTGCCACTCTTGCATCGGGCCAATTGTCGACGAGCTGCATCTGGGAAGAAAAGAAACATTAGTCCCTTGAGCAATGCCAACCAACCAAAGATGGTGATAATGGTGGGCCAGCTAGAAACCCAGATGTTGTGGCTCAAAACGCTCAAGATACCAACAACTAAAGAAAGCATACCCATCAAAATGAGCATCCCCTCCTCTTTGGCGAGATGGTACATCTTGGCAATCTGCTTTTTGTTGATCATCATTGAAAACGTGATGATAACAATAAACAACCCCCAGACTTTGGCCAAATATAGTGAAAGTTCCATATTTTTTTAATAGTTCTTAATAATGGTTTCGACTTACCTTTATTATACTAGATTTTTTTATATTCCTAGTCCGTTGGGCTGCTGCAACTAAAAAACACCCGGAGGTGTTTTTTAGTTTCGTTATGCTACCTTGCTGACGTTTGTTGCATTTGGTCCTTTGTCGCTTTGACCAATTTCGAATGATACTCTGTCTCCCTCTCGTAGGTCGCTGTATTCCACTCCTTGAAGTTCGTTAGAGTGGAAAAATAGATCCTTCTCCCCTCCTTCGTACTTGATGAAGCCAAATCCTTTGTCGGTAAGACGAGCGATTGTTCCTTCTGTCATGTTCGTTAAATTATGTTGTTGAATATCAAGGCAAATACTATGTATAAAAACGACTACCTTTTAATCGCAGCTTCACGCTTGAGACATAATCATAGCACATTGTAGCTAAATGTCAATGAGGCCCTACATTTCCTTTGCCGGCGGGGGTGTTTTGGGCTGCGGACTGAAACCAGCTTATAATCTGAGCAACTTTAAAGTCATTGCGTTGGCGACAACAATTACAGTTGATAGGCTCATGACCAAAGC
>Ga0210057_1000907_pt1 | contig 47238 bp, 41 predicted proteins | sample CryGeyCG2114_010_2_FD_183968 | JGI IMG/M metagenome (GOLD analysis project Ga0210057, IMG submission 183968) | Groundwater microbial communities from aquifer - Crystal Geyser CG10_big_fil_rev_8/21/14_0.10 (SPAdes) (version 2) | ecosystem: Environmental > Aquatic > Deep subsurface > Groundwater ...
TGACTTTATCCCCTATTTTGGGTTGCTCCAAACACAAAGAGGATGCTAGTAATGTAATCAGGAACGCGATAAAATTATTTTAAACTTATGAGCGAAGACTTAAACAAAACAGACACCGATGAGAAAGTGGATCTGTTGCGTCAGAAGGAAGCCGAAGAATTGGCTCAAGTGCTCGCCACGCGCCACCAACTCCCCTACATTGATCTATCTCGCACCCTCATCAATACTGACGCTTTGCGTTTGGTACCCGAAACAGAAGCTCGCGCAGCCAATCTGGCGGCCTTCCGAGTTTCCGGCAAAAATTTGAGTGTCGCTACCAACTCCCCCGCTCGAGACGAGACGCTCGGTTTGATTGAAGATTTGAAACGAAAAAACTTTACCGTCACCGTGCATCTGGTTTCAACCGAAAGCTTAGAGAACGCTTGGGCTAAGTATGAAGAGATTTCCAAATCGGAAAAATCGCAAGCCGGCCAAATCGAAATTTCTAGCGACAACATCACCGAATTTACCCAAAAGTTCAAAAATCTCGACGATATCAAGCAAGCATTAGACCAAGAAACTGTCATTGCTCAAGCTCAAGGCGGAATTTCTGGTTTGCTGGAGATTATTATCGCCGGCGGTCTTACCACTAAAGCGTCTGATATTCACATCGAGCCGGAACAAGAGGATGTGCGCTTGCGCTACCGTCTTGACGGGGTGCTAGAAGACATCGCTTCTTTGCCGACCAAAACCTACCACCAAATTATCTCGCGTTTAAAGCTGATCTCGGGGATGAAGCTCAATCTCAAACTCGGCTCGCAAGATGGACGCTTCAGTATTGTACTCAAAGATACCGAGATTGAGGTGCGCGCTTCGGTGATTCCCCTCGCCTATGGCGAATCAGTCGTTTTGCGTTTACTTAATCCGGAGTCAATCAATGTTACTTTTGAATCGCTGGGAGTAGAAGCCAAATTGTTTGAAATCTTCAATCGCGAAATTCGCAAGCCTAATGGTTTGATTCTTCTCACCGGCCCAACCGGCTCGGGTAAAACGACCACTCTTTATTCTTTTTTGCGCGAGATCAATTCCACGGCAACCAAAATCATCACGATTGAGGATCCGATTGAATATCATTTGGAAGGGATCAACCAAACCCAAGTTAACGTCAAACAAGGTTACACCTTCCTCTCCGGCTTAAGAAGCGCCTTGCGTCAAGATCCCGACATTATCATGGTGGGCGAAATTCGAGACGCCGAAACCGCTAAAATCGCCGTACAGTCCTCGCTCACCGGCCACTTGGTCTTCTCCACCCTCCACACCAATAACGCTCAAGGCGCCATTCCCCGCTTGATTGATTTGGGGTTGAATCCCAAAATTATCACCTCCGCTTTGACTTTGGCGATTGCCCAAAGATTATTGAGAAAATTATGTCCCCACTGCAAACAAAAGCGAATAATGACGGCAGACGAAAAAGATTTGGTTGGGAAAATTTTAGACAGTATTAAAGAGAAGCGACCCGACCTAATTCCCGAAGATTGGTCTGGTGATCAGGCCGATCCTCAGATCTACCAAGCGGTTGGCTGCGCCGAGTGTCACCAGTCCGGCTACAATGGCCGGGAGGGCATCTTTGAAGCGATTCTGATGGATGACGCTGTCGCCCAAGCCACAATCGTGAATCCGAACGAGAAAGAAATCAAATTGGCGGCCAAACCCCAAAAAATCCTGGATATGCGCCAGGACGGCATTTTGAAAGTGATTAAAGGCGAGACCACGATTGAAGAAGTTGGCCGAGTGATTGATTTGGCGGAAGAAATTATTTAACTCTTTGACAATCGAGCCCAGAAACCTCTAAACAATCCCTTTAGTAATGCAACGAAAGTTAGGCTAAAAATCATGGATGGTTCCCGTCTTGACCGCTGCGAGGGCGGCAACCGGAACGTCCAGTCAAAATAGCCCGTTAGATCGAGAAATCGATCTCGATTGTTTAGAGGTTTATGCGCTTGATTGCCCGCCGTTTCGCTAAAGCAGGTCTATGTTTAATGTTAGCACAAAACAAAATTGATGTCAAGTAATAATCATGATGTTTTCTTGGATCGGTCTTTGCGCCCAAACCTTTGGGAAGAATACGTCGGTCAAAAAAACATCAAAGACAACTTAAAGATTCTGCTCCTGGCGGCCAAAGAGCGTTCCCACCCGCCGGAACATCTGCTTTTCTACGGTCCGCCGGGATTGGGCAAGACCACTCTGGCTCACTTGATTGCTAAAGAATTGGGTGCCCAAATGAAAATCACTTCCGGCCCGGCCATCGAGAAAGTGGGTGACCTGGCTTCTATCCTCACCAACCTCTCCCCGGGTGATATCTTATTTATCGACGAAATTCATCGCCTCAACAAAATGATCGAAGAAGTGCTCTATCCGGCAATGGAATCAGGGATGTTGAATATTGTCATCGGCAAAGGGCCGGGAGCGCGTGTGATCCAACTTGATTTGCCGCCCTTCACCTTGTTGGCCGCCACCACCAGGGTGGCTCTCCTGTCTTCTCCGTTGAGATCTCGTTTCTCCGGCGGCGTTTATCGTTTGGAATTTTACACCGAAGCGGAAATAGAAAAAATTATCCGTCGTTCCGCCGAAATCATGGCGGTTGAGATTGACATGGGCGGGGCTCAAGCGATTGCGCGACGCAGCCGCTTCACCCCCCGCGTGGCCAACCACCTACTCAAACGCTGTCGCGATTACGCCCAAATCGCCAAAAAAAATCTTGACACCAAAACCGTCCTGGAGGCCCTTAGTCTCCAAGGAATCGATGAGATGGGTTTAACCGATCCGGATCGGCAAATTCTGGAAGTAATCATTTCCAAATTCAAAGGCGGACCGGTTGGCGTCGGCACGATTGCCACAGCTGTTTCCGAAGAAGATGCCACCATTGAAGACGTGTATGAGCCTTATCTGATTCAGATCGGTTTTATCGAGCGCACTCCCAGGGGTCGGATGGCCACCGCGGCGGCTTACGCCCACCTTGGTTTGCCGTTGCCGACCGAACCAACAAACAGACTTCTATGAGAATCGTTTTGGGAATTGATCCCGGTTACGACCGCTTAGGTGTCGCCCTTATAAAAAAAGATGGTCACCAAGAAGAATTAATTTATTCTGATTGTTTTTTGTCGAACAAAAAAGCGCCCCTTAGCAAAAGACTGTTTTCTTTGGGCGACCAAGTTGAAAAGATGATAAAAACTTGGCAACCAACCGAAGTGGCAATGGAAAAACTCTACTTTACCGTCAACCAAAAAACGGCTTTGGCGGTGGCGGAATCACGAGGAATGATTTCTTATCTTTGCGCCCGTTACAACCTTCCGTTGAGCGAATACACCCCAACCGAGATCAAACTGACCATCGCTGGTTATGGTCGCGCCGACAAAAAACAAATCAACGAGATGATCAAACTTTTGTTGAAAAAACCTTTGTCGCCAAAATTTGACGACGAGATGGACGCGATTGCGATCGCCTTGACCAGTGTGGCCAAAACCCCGCTCGCCAGGTGATTAAAAAGTTATCCCCAAAATCAAATTAAAGCTCTTGCAAAAAAAGACGGGTATGGTAAAAAGTAATAGTTCAACTTTTTGGTCGTAATTAATTATAAAAGTAATTTAAAACTTATGGTTGAAAAACAAGTTTTAGACGACGATTTATTAGGAGAGGACAACGACACCTCCGGATCGGATGATGACGGAGAATTAGACTTAGATGAAGTGCCGGACCTTGGTGACGACGATGAAGAGGCGGAATAATTAAAAACTGCCAAATTAGAAAAAGCCTGTCGGCGATATTTATCGCCGACAGGCTTTTGGTATAAAATTAAACAATGATTTATCTTTTGACGCCAGCTGTGTTAAGATTGTAAAATGTCTAAATTGAAATTTAGGTTAAAGAAAAATCTGTACCGATTATTCTATTTGGTTTTGTTGCTTTTGGCGGTCTTTTTCGTTTTGAGCGGTTTTTCGGCAATTTGGGCCATTACCTTGCCGGTGCCCGATTTTGAATCTTTTTTTACCAAACAAATTGCCGAACAGTCCACAAAAATTTACGACCGAACCGGAGAAATAATGCTTTACGACGTTCGTGGAGTCAGGCAAACCAGTGTCCCTTTCCAAGAAATTCCCGAAACAATCAAAAAGGCTACCTTAGCAATTGAGGATGATGGTTTCTATCAACATAAAGGGTTCCAAATTAGCTCTATCATTAAAGCCTTTTGGGTCAATCTTTTGGCGGGTGAAGTGGTTCAAGGTGGTTCAACGATCACTCAACAGGTGGTTAAAAACTCGCTTCTAACCAGAGACCGCACCCTCACTCGGAAAGTTAAGGAGTTAATCTTGTCGATCAAATTGGAGAAATCAATGACTAAAGACGATATTTTCAACGTTTATCTCAATCAATCGCCTTACGGCGGCAATTTATATGGAATCAAAGAGGCGGTTAAGGCTTACTTTCATAAAGATTTAAACCAAATCACCTTAGCGGAAGCGGCCTATCTGGCCGCCCTACCTCAACGACCGAACTATTATTCCCCTTACGGCAACAATAAAGACAAGTTGGAAAAACGAAAAAATTTGGTTCTGGATCGAATGTTGGATGTTGGTTATATCACCAAAGAAGAATGGGCTGGAGCCAAAAAAGAAGAAGTGGTTTTTTATGAAAAAATAAACCAAGGAATCAAAGCGCCCCATTTTGTTTTCTGGTTGCTTGATCAACTAAACAAAAAGTATGGTAAAGAAAATTTGGAGACCAATAATTACAAAATTATCAGTACGATCGATTGGAAAACTCAACAAAAAGTTGAAGAATTAGCCAAAAAATATGGTGAAGAAAATGAAATTAAATTCAAAGCCCAAAACAACAGTGTGGTGATTATTGATCCCAAAACCGGCCAAATTATCGCTTTAACCGGCTCTCGAGATTACTTCAACCAAGAAATTGAAGGGAGTTTTAACGTAGCGGCGGCCCACCGTCAACCCGGTTCGTCTTTTAAACCTTTTGTTTACGCCACCGCCTTCAATAAAGGTTACACTGACAAAACCGTTGTTTTTGATCTAAAAACGGAATTTAGCACTAGTTGCCGTCCCAACAGCCAACCTTTGTTTGCCGGCGCCGTTTGTTATTCACCCCGAAATTATGATGCTAAATATATTGGCCCGGTTACTTTAAGAGAAGCTTTAGCTCAATCGCGTAACGTGCCGGCAGTTAAGGTTTTATATTTGGTTGGGATTAATGACGTGATCGGTTTGGCGAGAAAAATGGGAATTGAGAGTTTAACTGACGCCGGGCGTTATGGTTTGACTTTGGTTTTAGGTGGCGGCGAGGTCTCCCTGCTTGATATGGTTGGAGCTTATGGTGTTTTTGCCGCGGACGGGGTTAAACATCAAACCGCCGGGATTATTAAAATTATTGGTCCTAAAAACGATCTCATTTATGAATACAAAGACAAAGTAGAAGTGGTCTTACCTTCAAACAGTGCTCGTTTAATCAGTGATATTCTTTCGGATGACGAAGCGCGCGCCCCTCTTTACGGTCGAAACTCTCTTCTTCAAATTCCTGGTCGCCAAGTCGCTGTTAAAACCGGAACGACTAATGATTATAAAGATGTTTGGATTATTGGTTATACCCCCAATTTGGTTATTGGCGCTTGGGCTGGCAATAACGACAACACCCCAATGGAAAAGTTAACTTCCGGGCAAATAATCTCGCCTTTATGGAACGCAATCGCCAAAGAAGTGTTAAAGACTTTACCGGAAGAAAGATTTGCTCCACCGACGGTTTTTTATGATAATTTGAAACCGATTTTGCGCGGTTATTGGCAAGGCGGTGAAACAATTAAATCAAACAATCAAGAAACTTTACTGGTTAATGTTCATTCTATTTTATATTGGATAAACAAAAGTAATCCCTTAGGTCAGTCGCCAATCAATCCTCAACTGGACCCTCAATATAAATCATGGGAATACGCGGTGCAAAACTGGTTAAGCGGACGGAACCTAACAACCGGCGGTCGGATTAAGATTGAACAACAAAAAGATGAACAATTAAAATTAATGAATCAAATAAACTTCTTGTCTCCCAACCCTACCACCCCCTACCAAAAAGAATCTGATATTAAAATCAGTCTCTCTTTACCAAATGGTTTAAATCTTAATCGAGTTGATTATTTTATCAATGAAAATAAATTAATTACCGCCAATCAATACCCCTTTGAAATGTTTTTTAATCCATTAGAATCTCAATTAAATGATGGTAATAATGAATTAAAAGCGGTTTTCTATGATCAAAATCAAAACACGGTGATTAAAACAGTAATTTTTACCTTAAATCCTTAATTTTAAGATTGTTTTCTTGAAATAGTTTAAGTAATTTTTCTTTGTTTAAAATAATTAAAAGTTTTTTAGCGGGATTTATTTTAATTAAAACGGTTTGATCTTTTATTTTTAAATTAGAATCATCCATTTCCAACCCGGTGATTTGTTTGATAATTTCCGAAATTTTTAAAAGATCGGTTTGATATTTTTCAACCCGATTTTTATAAATTAAAATTAAATCTTTGAAACCCATTGATTATTTGTTTATTGGCATCACTAAATAAGAAAAAGATTGTTTGTTGGGACTACTAATTATCAAAGGTCGGTTATGGTCGGTAAATTGCATTTTAATCGAATTTTCGTTTAAAACTCCCAAACAATCCAATAAATACTTAGCGTTAAAACTTATCTCTAAAGGCTCACCGGTTATTTTAGCCACTAAAGTGGAATTATTTTCTCCAATTTCCTGATTGTAAGAAGTTAATTCAAGTAAATTGCTGTTTGGTTTTAAATTTAAATTAATTTGATTAAACCGATCAGAAAAAACGGTGGCTAATTTCAAAAGATTCATTAAATCTTCTTTCTTAAGTGTTAGTTCAGTTTTGAATTTAACTGGAATAATTTGTTTATAATCAGGATAAACACCGTCAATTACTCTTAAAGTAAAATATAAATCGTCAGTACTGACAACTAATTGATTTTTATTAAAAATAACTGAAACCGTTCCATCTAAACTATCTAAAACTTTTATTAATTCGTTAATATTTTTAAAAGGAATAATAATATTAATATCTTTTTTTAAACCAACCAGATTAACCCTTTTTTCCGCTAACCGAAATGAATCAGTGGCAACAAAAACCAAGTCTTGATCTTGATTGTAAATATAAATACTGGATATTTCCGGTTTAAGATCAGAAACAGCTGAAGCAAAAAACACTGATTTTAAACCTTCATTTAAATCAACGGCTTTTATTTCAAAACTATCGGTGTTTTCCGTTTTTAAATCTATTTTGGGGATAATTGGAAAATCTTCCAACGGCAAACTTTTAATTAAAGTGGAGGTTGAATCAGTGGTTAATTTAAGGTTATCTTTATCGGTCTCTAAGGTGATCCGATCTTCTTTTTTTAAATTGCTTAGATAATTAACTAACACTCCAGCGTTAACAGCAATTAAACCGTCTTCCCCGTTTTTGATCGGAATTTCAATTTCAATCCCGTTTTCTAAATTAGTGGATCGGATAATTAAATTTTTTCCTTTAACTTCCAGTAAAATAGCGCTAAGAATCGGTAGAGTTAAATTGCGCCCGCTTATTTTTTCAGCCAGGATTACCGCTTCTTTAATTCTTTCTTTAACACATTCAAGTTTCATTTTTAAATATTTAAAACAAGTTATTATTATTATTAAAGTTGTTGATAAGTGGATAAATTAATAGAGCGTTTATTTGTAAGGTTTTTGGGAATTAATTTTTGATAAAACTGGGGGTAAAATAAATTTAAACCGGTAACTTTTAATTTTCATTTTATAATTTTAATTTTAGTTACAAATTATTAACAAGTTTTTACGACCCTTATCAACTGTTTATCAACTGTTGTTGTATAATAAAGATCTAATTTGCTCTAATTCTTGATTAATTAAAGAATCACTTTTTAACTCTTGTTTTATTTTTTCATAAGCGTGAATCACTGTGGTGTGGTCGCGGCCACCTAATTTTTGTCCAATATAAGGATAAGAAGTGTTAAAATCCTCCCGAAGAAGATACATGATTATTTGACGCGGTTTAACCACTTCTTTTCGTCTGGTTTTCTCGTAAAGAATTTTTTCTTCAATGTTGTAATAATTAGCCACAATTCCGGTTATTTCTTTAATGGAAAGGGTTTTTTTGGGTTTAATGTTGTTTTTTATAATTGCTTTAACTTCTTGTAAGTTAACTTCTTTGTTTTTCGCTTGAGCTTGGCAAATAATTGAATTAAGAGACCCTTCCAACTCGCGAATACTTTCTTGAATCACTGAAGCTAAATATTCCAAAACTTCGTTTTGGACATTAAAATTAAGCGTTTTAACCTTAGTTTTAAGAATTGCTAACCTTGATTCATAATCTGGTCTGGCGATATCAATAATAGTTCCCCCTTCAAAACGAGACCTTAAACGCTCTTCCAAATTAGGAATGAATTTAGGCGGTTTATCGGAAGAAAAAACGATTTGTTTGTTATTTTCGTAATAATGATTGAATAAGTGGAATAATTCTTCTTGGGAGTGTTCTTTGTTTGAAAAAAATTGCACATCATCAATAATTAAAAGATCATATTTACGGTATTTTTCTTTAAAACTATTACCTTTTTTGTTTTGAATGTTGTTTATTAATTCAATAATGAAGTTTTCCGAAGTGACGTAATAAACGGTTTTATTAGAATCATTCTTTTTAATTTGATTACCGATCGCTTGGAGAAGATGAGTTTTACCCAAACCAGTGCCACCGTAAACAAAAAGCGGATTATGGACCGTACCGGGATTTTTAATAATCGCTTGACCGGCGGCATAAGCCACATCATTAAAAGATCCGACGATAAAATTAGTAAAATCGTATTTAGGGTTGAGATTACTCTCTTTATTGATATAAAGATCTTTTAAACCAAGGTCGTTGACGATTAAACCATCTTTAAGTTGATTGTTTTTTGTTTTAGGAGAGTCTTTATCGTCTAAACGACTGATAATATATTCAATCGACCTTACCCCCTCTTCAACATCACGCAAAGCCTTCAAAATAAACTTATGGTATTTGGTTGATAACCAATCTCGAACAAAAGCGTTGGGAACCGCCAACTGAATTACCCCCTCATCACTCTTAATAATATGGGTATTTTTAAACCAAGTACCAAAATTAGCTTTGGAGATTGATAGTTCAATCTCGTTTAGGGCATTTTCCCAAAGTTTTTTATTATCCAAAACACCCTCCATAAGTTTTACATTACAACAATTATTTTTATTATAGGCTTTACAGGGAAACAAGCAATCTTTCTTAGTTTGTTTATATGTGGTGGATTAATTGTGGATATTGTGGAAAGAGTTTTTTGTGTTATACTGCCTTCGTATGTCATTCACTTACAAACCAAAAAAGAAGAAAAGAGCCACGACCCATGGTTTTTTGGCGAGAAAAAAAACCGCGAGCGGGTCAAAAGTGATCACCAACCGTCGCCGGAAAGGCCGGCGCAGTTTGGCGGTCTAATATCGCAAATGTTGCCGGTTAAACGCCGAATTCCCAAGCAATCTCTACTTGTTGCTCTGAAGCAAAACAAGGTTTTTTCTTCCGAATTGGTTACTTTAAGAGTTCATTTTCGAAAATTTGACCCCGCTACCCCGTCTTCAAAAACCAACCTTTTTAGCGTGATTATTCCAAACAAAGTGTTACCCCGAGCGGTTGATCGCCACCTAATTAAAAGGAGAATCTATCAGATAATAGAAGAAGAGTTAAAAAATTTAAAAGAAAATCAAACCAATTTGATTATTAAAATTAAAAAAAATCCTTTAAATTTGAATTTTTCAGAACTTAAAAAAGAAATTATCAAACTTTTTAATCAAGCCCGTCTTTTAAAATAAATAATAAGTGATTGATAACGGCGATTTATGATTGAATTCTTCAAAATTACTCTTTTTATTCCCCTTTATAATTTACTGTTGTTTATCACCAACACCATGCCTCATGGCGACCTCGGACTCGCGATTATTATCTTAACTATCTTGATTAAGATTGTTATTTTTCCTCTTTACGCCAAATCGATTTATACCCAAATTAAACTTAAGTCAGTTGAAAGCAAGTTAAAAGAAATTAAAGAGAAATATAAAAAAGATCTAAACGAGCAATCGCGTAAAATAATGGAAGTTTATCGTCAAGAGAAAATCAATCCTTTAAGCGGTTTCTTGGTTTTGTTTATTCAATTACCGGTCATCATCACCTTGTTTTATGTCTTTAAGGACAGTTTTGTTTTACGGCCGGACCTGATTTACGAGTTTACCCCGACGCCGGAAAAAATCAGCACCAACTTTTTCGGTTTGGTTGATTTAACTCTTAATCATAACTATATTTTTGCGGTTTTGGCCGGTTCGGCTCAATATTTGCAAACCAAACTTTCGCTTCCGCCCCGAAAAAGAAAGGACGAAAACAAGTCGGCCAACCCAAAATCTTTCAGCGAAGATTTGGCTCGCAGTATGGATTTGCAAATGCGTTATATGATGCCGGTGTTGATGGTTTTCGTCGCCTTCTCTTTTCCTGTCGCCATCTCGTTTTATTGGATCACCAGCAGTCTTTTTTCGGCGATTTACGAAACTTTCTTAATCAAAAAACTCCGCTTAAAACTAGAGAACAGTCAAGTTAAAAACCAAATTCCGGTTTTTAAGGGTTCAAACTGAAGGTTTGAAGGGTTTGATCTCTTTTATTGATCGCGTAAAGCCAACCGGTTTCCTCGTTAACCGCCAAACTGGTCAGATCATACATCCCCTTCGGTTGGTGAATTTGACGAGTGATTTTTTGGCTCAAATCGATTAACCATAAATTATCTTTGAAGCTTACTTTGCTTTGATACCAATCATCCGGGTAATTGCCCGAAGGGATCGTCTGGGGCACCGCGCAATACAAGAGACCACTCTTTCCCCAAACACATTTCTCCGGCAAGGTTTTGAGGTCTAAAGGGGCGCTTTTCTCCGTTTCCACTTCATATTGATACAAACCGAAACCAAACAGCGAACTTTTGGCGTAAATAAAATTTTTCCCATCCGGGGAGAGTTTGGCGGTCAAACCGTTAATTTGAGAAATGATTCTTTTAACTTGTTTGGTTTCCAGATTGATGAGGTAAGCCGAACCGGGATAATCGTAAGCGGGTCGATCCACCACCAAAATCGCTTTTTCCGTCGGCCAAGATAATTCCCAATCAGCCAAAAGCGACTCCCAAATTTTAACCGGTTTGGTTAAAATCCAATCATTGAGATAAATTATTCCCGCACCATTGGTTTGCTTGGTCAGATAGACAAAACGACGCCCATCCGGACTAACCGCTAAAGAAGAGTGATCGAAAAGCCATGGTATCGTCTTAACCGGCGTCAAATTTTCCGCGTCCGAAATCTCACTAAGACCGGTTATTTTTAGCGAATTTAAAATAGTTTCAATTTTTAAACCATTTTCTCGTTGCATAACAATTTGCCAAGCGTCAGCGCTCTGGCCCCAATAAACCCGATCAACTCCCGGCCAAGTAAAATTGGTTAAGCGTTTTAAATTGTTTTGATTGTCTAGAGTGTGGAGGTGGCCGGTTTTTTGATCGATAAAAAAGGTTTGTTGGGTTCCGTTAACCAAAATAACTTTGAGACCGCCCACTTTAATTTGTTGGAGATTGAGATTGGTGGTTGAATCCGGTTCATTGTTTGTTTGATTAATTCCAGATTGATTGTCTTGAGAAATTTCGGTTTCGTGGGGTTCTTGTTTTCCCGCCAACGGGAAGAGGTTAAACAAACCTGTTGACTGTTCGGTCGGCCCGCTCTTTTGTTGGTTAAAAATCAAATATCCAATCACCCCCAAAGAGATCAAAATCGCGGCGATTAAAATAAAAATAAACGTTTTTTTCATAAATTAACCAAAAAGAGATTTCAATTCTATTAAATTAGGATTAATCAATTCGAGAATCATCACTGTGGTCAGCGCGATAACTAATCCCCAAATCACCCCTTGGAATCTCTTGAGCGCATCCGCCTTATTGTTGGGAATATCGGAAATCATGTAGTTGAAACCAAAATAGACCAGAGATAAAACCGCGGAAGCGATAATCACAACAAACAAAGTCACATAAGCGCCTTGAAGGTAAGAAACCAAATTCACTTCTCCCTTTTGCGCCGCGGGGACGATCGAGGGCTCCAGTAAAACATATTCGTTAGCCATAATTAATTTAATTTTAACAAATCACTGTTGAATTTAACATTAAACCGACCGCTCGTTTGGAAATTGTTGTTTTGGTGGTCTTTTAATTCCAATTTTATCTCGCTTTGGCCGGAAGCGCCGGCGGGCCGACGCACAACCAGGAGTTCAGGATGGCCACTCGGGCTAAACACATTAACCTCATTAACCTTCCAATGATAAAGCAATTGGTTTAACTTGTCTGTCGGCCAAAAGAGCGGCAGCGCTTGGAAAGTGACTTCCTCCTTGTTTAGAGGGTAATTGGTAACAATTGGTTGGGAAAAGTCGGTTCCCGTAAGCGGTTCTTTCTCGTAAAAAATAATTCGCGGTCGAGTGAGGTTAATCACGAGGGTTTCGGTCGCGCTCTGTTTTTTGTCTAAAGTTTCAACCAACAGGTTTATTTTTAAGATCGTGTCGGCAGGCTCCGTTTTAAGCTCTATTGTGTTTCGCCCGATTCCGGATTCGGCTGTTAAAATCTTCCCGTCTCGCGACCAATAATAAACCAATTCATTGTTGGTTTTTAGTCGTCCTTGATTGTCAACCAAGTGGGGTTCGGCCGCGAGTTTAATGGTGGACCCGGCGCTGACGCGAGCGCGACCTTGATAAAATGGCGGAATTAATGATTCAGCTTGCCAAGAGATTTTGAGATCGGTTGGGTCAAAAATGAATGATTTTTCGGCCACAAGACGGGAATTGTAAGAAATTAAAACGTTGATGGTTGTCTTCTGGCCCAACGGGCCGGTTTGGAAAGAGAGGGTCTTCTGGCCGAAGCCGCGAGAGATCTCTTTGGTATCCTTGAACCAACGGAAGTGGCTTCGGTCCAAATCAAAACCGTAACCGCTCAAAGAGATGGTCACAAGCTCCCCTGGTTTGGGGCTGGTTGGTTCGACTTTGGCCACAACATTGTTGCCGGTGCCGTCCTCAATCACCGCCCGAGCGACGCTCGCAGGCAAAAGAAAGAGACTAAACAAAACAAAAATCACTAATTGAAATTTAAACATCATGGTTACTTTTTTATTTCCGGCAGGTTTTTGCTGAGACTTTGGAGTGTGACGGGAGAAACCGTTTCCAATAAATCTTCGGTATAAACCGCCGCCAAATTAATTATAACACCACCGGTCCAAAAAGGCAGACTGCCCACCCAAGGCAAGAGACCGATTATCGACGGGGCGCCAACCGCGGCAATTTTAGTCCCCAGCATTTTGCCCGGTTTCAAGAAACTCACCCCCAAGTAAGTGAACCAAAACAAGAAGGTCATTTGGGCCCAAATATTGATAAAGGGGTTGATGGCCCAACCCAGAAAGCCAAAAGTGATTAATTCAATGAACGCTTTTAGTCCGTCGTAAGTGAGGGCGACCACCACCATAAAAAATGAAACAATAGGATTGATGCGTAAATTCGGTTTAATCACTTTTATTTAGTGTTTTGAAAATCAGCTTTTGCTTGCTTGATGGCCAAAATTTGAGAGGGATCGGAAGTGATAATCTGTTCTTCGGTGTAAGAAGCTTCCACTTTTAGTTCAACTCGTTTGAGGCCGGCAATAAAAATGCCGTGGCCGACCGGCGATTCCAATAAGAAATACTTCTCTTCATCGGTGAGATTGAAAATTCGCTTCACTTCATCAATTGAAGCCGAAGATTGTTTGAGCAGGATCTGGATCGATGAGTTGGTGATAATGGGCAGGCCGTACTGGGATTTAATGAAGTCGCCCACGTCTTGAGTGATGGTGGCGACACCAAGATAATATTTTCGACCTCTCTTAACCAAAGAATATAAGAAGGAGGCCGTGTCGTCCGATTTCATCATCCACCACGCTTCATCGACCACCAAGAGACGCTTCTTTAGATTGCGGCGGACTGAATTCCAGATGTGGTGCATCACAATATACATCGCCACCGGTTTGAGCTCATCTTCCATATCGCGGATCGAGAAGACGACGAATTTTTTATTAATATCCACATTGGTCGGTTGGTTCAAGAAACCGGCCCAAGTGCCTTGGGTATACTTGAGCAGGCGTTGAGCCAACGACTCCCCGCCCTCCATGCCGGCCAAGACCAGTTCCAAGTCAGACAGCAAGGGCGCCGGCTTGTTGGTAAAGTCAGAATTAGCCGTGATATCTTTAAGAGCGTAAGTTTCGCTGATTGCGTTGTCTAAGATGGAATCTTCTTCCGGGGTTAACCCACCGAGCATAATTCGGAAGAGGCCGACCAGGTTGATGATGTTGGAGCGCAACACGTCGGCCGGCGACTCGTCTTCACGCGGGAAAGGCAGATCGAACGGATTGATGTGGTGTTCGGAGGTGAGCGAAATGTTAAAATAACGCCCCCCGACCGCCTCGGCCAAGAATTCATATTCTCGTTCCGGGTCAATTACAATCACGTCAATGTCGAACATCAAGCTGCGCAGAATCTCCAACTTGGTGGCAAAGGATTTGCCGGCGCCCGACTTGGCAAAGATCACCGAATTGTAGTTCTCCAACGAAAAACGGTCGAAGATCACCAAGGAAGAATTATGGAGATTTCGGCCATAGAGAATTCCTTTATTAGAAGTGAGATCGAACGAAACAAACGGAAACAAACTGGAGAGCGGGGTCGAATTAAGGCGAGTGTTGACCCTCAATTGATCCAAGGCGAAAGGGGCCACGCTCCGGAAACCCTCTTCTTGTTGGAAGAGGGCGGTCTTGAGATAAACCAAACGAGCGTCTAACACCGACTTAATCTCGCGTTCAATCTTGTTTAACTCTTCTTCGGTTTCGCCGTAGAGGGTGAGGTAGAGGCCGACGCTAAACATTTTCTCGGTTGCTTGCATTAATTGATCGCGCAGGTTCTCAATGTCGGCCTGGGCGGTGTCGAGCATGGGGTCGCGGACCATTCCCTTTTCTTCTCGGGTCATAATCTGGCTCTCCACCTCGGCAATCTTCTTTTGGAGGGCGCGGAGGGTGGTGGTGGTGTTGAGCGGGTGGATAAAAATGGAGATGTCAAAAACGCTATCGAGGTTGATGATCGGCGAGAACCATTCTTCAGACAAAAAACGGGGGTAAGAAATCACAAAGAGGGTGCGAGCGATCTTCTCGCCCAAATGGAGATTTTTGGAAGTGACTCTCAAGGCCGACGGGGCAATGATGTCGCGCAACTCCAAAGTTCCCACCTCATAGATGTCTTGAGGCAGAATCGGGATTAAGACTTCTTGTTTCTTTTGGTTAAAAAGCGGTAATTTCATTTTATTTTATCTGGTTGTTTGATTGGAGTTCTGATCTTCAATCGACGGGGCCTCGTTTTCTCCCGGGTTGAACAGTTTGAAGTAAAGCTCAATTAATTCTTCGGTGCCGAGAATCTCGCTACGCAAACCAATGCGACCCAAACCGCTCTTGATCACATTGATTCTCTGATTGAGTTGACCCAAATTTTCTTCAAATTGATTGTTGGTGGCGGCCGAACTAACCGATTTTTTGGATTTTAATAAACGATTGAGCCAGCCTGACTTTCCCCCGCCTTGAATAATTGGCGGGTCGTAGGGCACTACCACAAAAAAACTCTTGGTCATCACGTTGTGATTTTCGGTAAAGAATTTGATGAACTCGATATACTCTTTAATTTGCACGCGCAACAATTCATTAGTCTGACCGATCATCTGTTTCTCGAGGGTTTGTAAGTAGGGCGCTATATTAAGGCGACGCGATTGAATTGAAATTTGAACCGAAAAATCGATCGAGTTGAGAAAATCCTGGAAGGCGGTGATGATGGCCGTTTTCTCATCGATCGACTTGAGGCCGAAGTTGATCGAAGAAACCATCAGGATGGCGCGCAGGGAACCGTCTTTAAGCATCACGGTGCCACTTTTAATTTCCTTGATTGGGACGAAGTTTTGGGTGGACTGGCTTTGGTTGGTGAGATCTTTGAGATTCATTGTTCGTTATTGTTGGTTGGTTCTTCAGGGTTGACATCTAAACTCCAAGTCAAATCCTTGAGCTTGCTGGCCGACAGTTTGGGCAAAGGCACACCCTCCGGTCCGGCATTCACCTTCTTAGTCAATTGAATCGGTTCGTTGGGTGAGGCGCCGTCTTTCTTCCATAAATAAAGCTTCTTAGTGAAGAAAAATTTGACCGCGCTTTCCAGCAGGTAAATAAAATCTCGGTCGTTGTACTTATAGAACGCCAGAGCGGCCGAGAGTCCGGCGGTGCCCAAGATTGGCAATACGGCCAGGGGCCAAGGTTTGAGATAGACATACCAGATAAAACACAGGCCAACCCCGCCGGCCAGATATAAGAATTGCCGGAAGGTGAAGGGGCCAAAGATCGTGTCTTCAATCTCAATGAATTGTGGCACCTGGAATTGCATTAAATCGGTTCGCGATAGGGGTCGCGCGCCTTGATCGGCGCCGACTTCGCTTCTTCATTATCCCCTGTTTTGGTTTCAACTTCAACCGTTTGTTTGGAAGTGCCGGCCAACCCACTCATCTTTTGGTTGAACATTTTCTTGGGGGTTTGATCGGGTGATGGTTTGGGTGTCGCCATCCCCTCTTCTTCACCCCCTCGTCCTATCTCTTTCTCTACATTTCCTTCACTTTCATTCCTTCCCTCAAGTTCATCTCCACCTGTTTCCGATTTAGACACCCCGTTGTTAGTCTGCCCCCTTTCCTCTCTTAAACTGGCGCGGATCTTGGCAAACAGTTCGTGATTGAGATCGTAAGTGATGAGGTTGGCCACATCTTCGGCCACCCCGACATTTTTGACAATCCGACTCTGAAACTCGCTATTGGGCACCAGACCGACCAAAATTAAGTTAATCTCAAAAATCAATCGATCCAGTTGGTCAATATGTAAGCCGTATTTGGCGCGCAGATTTTCGGTCAAATTCTCAAGGTCGGCGTCAACAATCGCTTCTCTTAATTTCCGGGGCAAACTGTGGAGTTTATCGCTGATTTGGTCTTGGTTAAAATCCATATTTATTTTAGAAGAAATTACCCATATATTTATAAGCGCTTTCTAAGGCATTGTCATGATGTTTTCCTGGTCCTCGGTGTAGAGTAATTGCTTGTTTAATCTCCTTTATTTCGTCTCTAGGGATTCCCACTTTGGTAATAGCTTTTAGTTGACTGGCTGTGAGATAAGGATAGAGATCACGGTGGTTGCCATCAAAAATCCGATTTTCCTCCATAAATTCTTTGAATTCCTCCTCGTTCAGAGCGCGAATCTTCTCAATACGTGCCATGGCGGCCGAACTAGCGGGATTGTTTTGATTAAAGGCCACGACCGGAGCGGCAAAAGGAATATTTTCGTTAATTGTGTTGAATGCTTCAAGAATTCTTTCGGTTTTCTTGGACTCAGAAAAATTCTTAGTTGATAATTTAGTCTTGGCTTCGGCGATTTTATCTTGAACCTTTTGATTATTGACGGCGAATCTCTCGATGTCGGCTCGGTCTTGAGCTTTTATTGTCTTGTACACCGAATTGAAATCGTTAACCTCCAGATGTTCAATCGCTTTGAGTTTATCGGCGCCCTTGAATTCTTTAATCATTTCGGTGGCGGTGTCTTGGGCGGCCTTACCTTTCAAGGTCAAGCGTTGTTCGGCCAGCCTCTTGGCCACCGGAGAACCGGCAGCCGCTTCTTTCTCCAATTTGACGCGTTCTTCTGGTGTGAGTTTGGTGTAGAGAGCGTTGAATTCTTCTCGTTGGGTCACTCCAGACAGACCCTCGATAAATTTGACCCGATCAGCTGGCGATTCAATCTTCTTCATCTCCTCATAGATCTTGCCCGCCTTATCTTCCACCGCCTTGCTGAAGGTGGTAGCGCCGGTGATATTTTCCAGACCAACACCCTTAATGCCGGTTGCCATACTGATTCCTCTTGCTAAGCCGCCCACACTGCTGGCGACTGGCCGACTAAGCGCTTGACTGGTCTTTTGACCAAAATTGCTGCGTTTGACGTCGCTTAAAATGCCGGTGTTCCAGCTCTGGCGAAGGCGGGCGCTCCCGGGAACTCTGTTTGCCAGGTTACCGGCTCCTTCAATAGTCTTTTTACCCAGTTCTGTTCTGGCTAGACCGCTGCCAATTCCTCGTCCAATACGACTTAATCCTCTGGTCCCGACACCAAGACCGCCACTGCCGAAGGCGGTGGCGGCGCCGAGGCCGACGGCGCCGATTTTTTGGGCGATAAAGATACTGCCGATAATCAATCCCAAGATCAAAATATTGGACATCACCAAGAGTAGGCCGCCGAAACCAAGCAGGGCGCCGCCGGTGGCGGTAAAATTGGCAATACCGTTCTCGCCGATTAAGGTGAAGACGACAAAGAGCGGAACCAAGAAGGCCGGAGCGAAGAAGGCTTGCTTGATCAAAGCGTCCTTCCATTTATTGAAAAAGTTAAAAGACGAATTGTTCGGCAGGGCGTAAGAGGCCAAGGCCAACGGCGAGAACACATAAACCATTAGGAGCACCACCGTCCGGATCACAAACAACAAAGCGGCCACCAACAAAACAAATGAGGTGGCTAAGATGATAAAAATATTACCAAGCCCTTGCAGTATGACTTTACTAATACTTAAGGTTTGGATTTGGGGTGAATTTGGATCAGTATCGTTGATAAAATATCGATCCATCCGTAATTTCTGCATTAACGTCATACCGATAGTTTGGCCGGTCGTAAGTTCAGTGGTGCCACCAAGTTGAGTATAGAATTCATAAGCGATCACATTAGAAGCATCGACCACCACCCGCACAAAGAAACCGCTGAAGTTGACCAACAGCGCCACGATGATCACGTTGACCACCAGTTTTTTGATCCCGCCTTTAACCAGGTCGGAATTAAAGACCAGGTTGAGCGCGATATAAAGGAGGATGAAGACGAAGGAGAGGTTGGCCAAATCGCGCAATACTCGCCAAGCGTTGGCCACCGCCGGGCTCTTGAACCAATCGCCGAGCGAAGAGATGGAGACAAAAACCGACAAATCAAAAATCCGACTGGCCACCCAAAGCAAAGATCCGAAGATCCAAAGCAAGATATTGACGACCCAAGCAAGACCTAACGAAATACAACTCCCCCACGTACCCGCCTTCCAGGGGACGCAAGCTTCTATCTGGTCTGGGTTTTCTTCATGGTCTCCAATCTCTCCAAAATTACCACTAACAATATCATTAGCATTGGTTGAAGCACTAGTTAAACCGGTTTGGATCAACTCTCTTTCGTTGTTTAATCCCTGTAAATTATCTAGGAGACTTTGGTTGTTTGGATCTTGTGCTAATTGTTCCTGAACTTCTCTTATTTCTTCATCTAATGTCTCTAATCTGTTTTGGTTGACAATGATCTCGTATTGAGAATTTGCGTAGTCGCCGGTCCAACCACTCGGTTCGTAATCATCCAATTCAATTCTGATTTGCCTTGATCTTAAGTATTGATGCCTAGCTGAATCGTAGTCAGCCAGGAGTTCTTCTTGTCCCGACACCCCACGTAGTTGTTCCGCCCATTGATCTCCGACAGATAAAGCCGTGTCGCTTGAGGAACTCGGGTCACCTATACTATCGCGAAGACGCTCCAAATTAAAGTTCACACCATTTATTGCTTCTTGGGTTGGGCTTACTGGTTGGGAATTAGGTAATGGTATAGAATTTGGATTAATTTGCCCCCCAACCCTTGCTCCCGGCACCAGCAAAAGCCCCAGGAAAGCTAGCAGGAAGATTGATTTGTAAATTGATTTGGGCATGGTGACGGTTTAGATTTTTTATTGGGTCGTGGCGGGAATGGTCACAGTTTTTTCAACCGAACCTTTGTCGTTGGTGCAGGTAATCTTGTAAGTGGCTCCAGTGGAGGGTGGGGCGAGGCGCACACTGCCTTTTTGGGTTAAGCTCACTCCTTTGGCGCGAATGATTTCTTCACTGTTGTTGAGCCAGTCGTTATTGGAGACACAGGTTTTGGCGTTGGGGGCAAACCAGTAGAGCAAGATCTCATTGTCGCTGCGATCTTTTTTCTTGAAGTTAACCATGGGGTCTTGATTGTTGGCGATTCCAGACAAGAAATCGATGATTCTTTGGAGCAAATCGTTGTCTGCCTGATTCGGTTCATCTTGACTAAAGAGGCCGTCAACTAAACTGATCAGGTTGTTCCAGTCCATCCCACCCAAATCGTTACTGCCGGTTTCGTTACTGTTGTTTTCGCTATCTTCCGTCCCACTGCCACTCCCTTGCGGACCCGCGTCGCTTCTTAAGGTCTGGATCTCTTCGGGAATTTCGTCTGGTTCAACTTGTCCCGGACCCGGGGCGCCGCCCGAACCGGTGTCCGGATTTAAGAAATCGGTCAGATTGCCGGCGTTGGGTTCATCACCCTTGACCACTTCACCCTTGCTGTCGGCATTAAGATACCACCCCAAGGGCGAATTGAGGGCGGAAGCGCCGCTTTCTTCGATGATTGTCCCCGGGGTCTTGGTCGCCCACACCTTGCAAACTTTGGGTTGGCCTTGAATCTCGATCCATTCCCCGCACTCGCGAACCGGCAAGAAGTCTTGCGCGGCCAAGGTCTCATGCTTGGCGATCTCCACCGCCTCCTGACGCTTTTGGTTGACCAGGTCTTGGGCGATCAGATACATGCCAAAGCGGTTGTTGCGGGGCTCAATCAGCTGTTTCCAAGCATCCCAATATTTCTCAGCGGATTCATTGGTGGCCGTGCTATCAGGGTCGTCACTTTTGGCCATCAGGCGGCCGCCGGAGACGAAGGCCACCGCTTTCTTGAACGGTTTGATGATCAACGAAGAGAGAATGGGGATGTTGTCGGCGGCGCGAGCCACTCCTTGATTGCCATTTTTGGCACTCGGTCTTTGTTGGAGCAATTGAATTTGCTCCGAGGTGATAGAAGGTTCAATCGAAAGATCGTTGTTGCTTAAACTATTAAGAATTTCGTCTTTGTCTGGATTATTACTCGCTTTGATCGCAAGACGGGCCAGATTCTCTCCTTCCAAAGCGCTCTCTTGCCAATAAAGGCGCGTGTTGACCACAAACAACGGTCCGCCTTGGTTGCCGGCGTTGTCGGTGTAACCTTTTTTAATCAAGTCGGTTACCGCCAGGAGATATTTGTCCAGCTCGGTGCGCGCGACTCGCGACACCGCGGCGTCCTCGGCGCGAGAGGTTTCGAAACTGGCTTGAATGCGGGCAATTTGCTTCAAATAAGTGCAAATTTGGATCGAGAGATCGCGGACTTCTTGGGTGGTGGTGTCGATGCTCTCGGTGTGAGTCATTAATTGGCCTTTTTGTTCGACCACTGGCACATAGAGGCCGCCCCCGAGTAGGCCAGTGGCTGCGCCTAACCCGGGAACGTTACCCAAAACAGCGCTAATCGCTGGAATGCCGGACACGGCGTTTAAGACCCCGCTCGGTAGACTGTTTAAAACCGGACCAAGAATCTCCGGTGAGACACCTTGTAGGGCGGTGTTGAGAACATCGGGCAGGCCGTTGCTAAACATATTGGTGAGGCCAGAGTTGCCTAAGAGGGGTAAGATGCTTTCCATTGTGCTACCGCCCAATCCCTCCAAGACGCCATTAAGCGTGGAGCCACCAAGGGTGGTAAAAACTCGGTTGAGTGATTCAGGACCCAAACCGTCAATCAGGTTGTCGATTTGGAAATCACCTAAACCGCCGAAGATGTTGTTGATGGCGCCTTGGCCCAGTCGGCCCAAGAGATCGTTGGCGGTGCCTCCGGTTAAACCGCCCAAGATGTCGGAAATTTCGTCGCCGCCAATCGTGCTGAAGATGGTGGAGAGGTTGCCGTCGGTGAAGTTGCCAATCATCCGATTAAGAGTGTTGCGGTTGAGTCCGCCCAGAATTTCGTTGAACGAATCCTCGATCAATAAAGGAGAAATATTGCTAAAGGTGTCATTGGTCACCAACGCCATCACGTTGTTGAACGAATTGGCGTTGAGTCGGCCGACGGTTTGGTTGAGGGTGTTGAAGTCAAGCCGGTTCAAGATGCCGTTGATGGCCGAACCGCCGGAACCGGTGAAGAGTTGATTGAGACTAAGCTCGTCCAGGCCGGCAATCATTTGATTGAGCTGATCGTTGGAGGTGGTGTTGAGATTAATCAGCGAGTCGCCGAAGTCGAGCAAGTGACCGAAAGAAGCCGCCTCAACGACTGGTCGCAAAGCCAATTGAACTTGTTGCCAGATTCCCGCCCAACCGGCTTTTGAAGTTGGCGCTAAGGCTTGCCCGGCACTTTGAGTGGCACTACCGCCGAAATTCACGTGCCAGTGGTCGCTTTCTCTCGTGTATTGGTCGCCACCAAGAGAGTAAACCCTTTCTCCTCTTCTGTTGGTGGTAACAGCGTCAGCATTACTGGTAATGTATTGATTAAGTGAAGGATTGTTTAGACCCAAATCAGCAATATTATTGCCGGCGCCATGAGTGGCGTGCCCGGCTTCGGTGCCACCGGTCAAGACGAACAATCCGCTGTTCGCTCCAACCTGATCCCGAAGGCTATCTAAGCGGTCAATGGTATGTTGAGGCAGGCCGGCGACACTGGTGCAACGCTGACCACCGTTTGCTTGGGCGTATTGAGTGAAAGTCAAACCCCCGCAATCGGCCTGGTTATTGACCGTCCAACCGGCCTCGGCCAAAGCGGCGCGGGTGGTATCTTCGTCACCAAGGGCGAATCCGGTGTCATCCCCCAGTGCACCACCGCCACCGATAGGATTTCCGCCCCCGCCCAAGGGACTGCCCCCGCCTCCGGCTTCGGCCTCACAGGCTTGTTCGTCTTGGCGCTGAAGCTCGGTGAGATGCTGGGCTTCGGTTTCGGTTTGGCGATCGTCGTTTTCTAGTCTGGCGCCAACCGGATCGCTCTCTCCCCCTCCTTCGCCTTGGGCGTAGGTGGTTCCGCCGAAGAGCAGACTAAAAATCAAACCGAAACAGAAGATTAAGATTAAGTAATGGTTTTTAGTTCGTGGCACCATGTTATTGATTGAAATTGACGTATAATTCAAGTTTTTCGTTGTCGGGAAAATCGATGCCCTGCCGGCGGAAATAATCGTTGATTTTGTCAATAGTTTGATAGAAGAAAACATTTTCGCGCAGGAAGACTTGGCCGGCGGCCAACCCGATTACCGGTTCGGTGAGAATTTTTTCCATTTGGCCGATCAAGAGAGCGCTGTTTTCCAAACTGTTGATCAGTTGACGGTGCCAGTCGGCCACTGCTTCGGGCACGGGCAAGTGACGCAAGGTGGCGGCGGCGATTTCGTGATTAAGGCGAGCAGTCACCAACTCTTTGATTTTGGTCGGATCGTTGCCATCCAGAGCGTCTAGGGCCAGCTTGATTTCGCTTTTTCGTTTGAGGGAGAAAGGCTTCAAGGCGCCGGTCAGTCCGCGGCCGTAAGTCATGAGGGCTTCGGTGTCGGTCGGCTCGATCAGGGTCAGCTCAATGGTCGACCAGTCGGTGACTAGCGCCGGCAGAGTGGCTTGACCGTCTGAACCGGATAAAACCGCGGTTTCCAAATTTTTTTGCCGGTTCAGAATTTGTTGGCGGTAGAGCTCCAATTTTTGACTTTCGGCGCGCTGGTTTTGGTAACCCAAATACCAGAAAACGCCGATGACGAGGATCACCAGAAAAATCGTTAACCGGATTATTTTTTTACTCGGTAGTTTGGCCAACGGTAATTTAATTATACTACATCCGCGATCGACTTTTACACTTGATTTAAGTGGATAATTAAAATTATTTGGTTTATGATAATAGAGATGGAAAGGGTCAGCCAATCGCACCAAAAAACCAAGCAAATTTTTTTGCTTGGCGCCATTATTCTCATTCTAATTGTTTATTGGTGGCCAGTGATCAGCTTGGCGCAAAACATGCCCCCCGCCTTGCCTTTCGGCGGGATCTTAATCCAAGCGATTCCCTGTCCGGTCAGTGGCAACCTGCTGTTGATCACCACGCCGGTCGCCGGTTCTCGTTTCAACATCTTCCAACCTGGTTTTAGTCGACCTTATTCTTATTACCAATTCACTCGGCCGGGAGCGTGGCTCTTGGGCAATACCTTGGGCGTGGCCCCGTGTATTATTAGTTTAGTCCCCTTCATTTCTTTAGGCATTCACCCGTTAATCAGCATTATCGGCACTTCTCGTTAGTTGTTTGGCCAAACAGAGCCAGTCGGCAACGGTTAAATTTTCGGCGCGAATTTTGGCGTCTAGACGACAGGTTTGCATAATTGTCGAGTCAAGTTTGAGGTTATTGGCCAACATTTTGCGTTTTTGGCCGAAACTGCGGTGTAAAATGCCAAAAAATTTCTCTTCGTCAATCTTTTGATTTTTGAAATTGTCGCGAGCGATGTTAGCGATCAAGAGAATCGCCGAATCCACCTTCGGCCTGGGTTCGAAGGCGCCGGCCGGCACGGTCTTGATATATTTCGGTTGACCATAAATTTTGACCGCGATCGAGAGCAAACTCTCTTTCTTATCGCCGGCGACAAGGCGTTTGGCCACTTCTTTTTGGAGCATCATGACCATTTTTTCCGGCTGGTGTTCCTCTTCGCTTAAAAATTTTCGGATAATTTGCCCGGTCAGATAATATGGGATGTTGGCGACTAATTTGTATTGTTTAAGCTTGCTTTTGTCGGCTGTTTCCGACCAATTTAAATTTAAAATATCGCCGTGAATTAAAGTTAATTTTTTTGTTTTTATCTCGTCGGCGAATTTTTGGTTCAAAAGTTCAATTAAACGATCATCTTTCTCCACCGCGATCACTTTGGCGCCGGTCCCAAGCAACGCTTCAGTCAAGACTCCCCGACCCGGCCCGATCTCAAGCACTGTCTCGCCCGGCGCCAATTCGGCTGTCGCCACGATTAACTTGACCGCCGACTCCGACTTCAACCAATTCTGCCCCAATGACTTTTTCGCGTACATAGACATAATTTTGTTTAAACAATGGTCCACAGACCGGATTCGGTTTCGAGGAGGTCATCGTCGATGTCGAAAATGAATTCGGAGGGGAGGTTGACGCGCCGACTGCCGAAAATCAAGCGGGTTTGAGCGTAAGACAAATAAAGTTTTTTTCTCGCTCTGGTGACCGCCACATAAAACAACCGACGTTCTTCTTCCGAGTCGCGTCGCTCTTGGTCAAAGCCGATATGAGGAAAGAGGTCTTGCTCCAAGCCGGCGACGAAGACGTGGTCGAACTCCAGTCCTTTGGCGGCGTGCACGGTCATCAACTTGATCCCGTTCCGGGGCCGGTTCAGCTCGTCTTGATCGGAAGCCAGGGCCACTTCGGTGAGCATGGCTTCAAGCGCTTCGGCCGGCGCCAATGAGTCGTATTTGGCGGCGACGTTGGCCAATTCTTTGAGGTTCTCCAACCGCTCTTGTCCTTCTTCGCCCTCTTGTTTCAGCTCTTGCTCCAAACCGGAACGCTCCAAGATAAATTTAATCAAATCGGCGGGCCGATTATTTTGGGCAAACTCTCCGATCTCGGTCAACATTCGGCGGAAGTCAGCCACTTTTTTCTTGGTCGTTGCCGGTAAATTTTCTTCACCGCCAGTTGCGATTTTATCCAGCGTGGTTTTACCCAGCCCGCGCGGCGGCACGTTGATGATTCGCTTGGCGCTTTCCCAATCGTTGGGGTTAAGCGCGGCCCGCATGAAGGCGACCAAATCTTTAATCTCTTTGCGGTCGAAGAAGCGGGTGCCGAGCACCTGGTAAGGCAGATTGAGTTGGAGGCAAGCTTCTTCCAACACCCGCGATTGGAAGTTGGCTCGATAAAGGATGGCGATGGCGTCGGCTTTGGCGTCACCGGTCAGCAATTCTTTGGCTTTTTGGGCGATAAATCTGGCTTCGTCCCCTTCTTCCAGACCGGCATAAAGGCCGATTTTGGCGCCGGCGCCGTTTTGAGTAAAGAGATTTTTCTCGTGACGTTGTTTATTTTTGGCAATCACTTGGTTGGCGGCGGCCAAGATCGTTTGGGTCGAGCGGTAATTCTCTTCTAAGAGGACGATCTTGGTTCCCGGATAATCTTTCTCGAAGCGCAACAGGTTGGTGAAGTCGGCCCCGCGCCAACCGTAGATCGATTGATCCATATCACCCACGACGCAAAGATTCTGGTATTTTCGGGCCAGCAAATTAGTCAATTCGTATTGAACCAAGTTGGTGTCTTGATACTCGTCAACGTGCAAGTAGTGGAAGCGGTCTTGGTAGCGGGCCAGAACATCCGGTTGGGTTCTGAAGAGTTCCACGGTCTTGAGCAAGAGATCGTCGAAATCGAGGGCCTGATTGTCGCGCAACCGTTCCTCGTAACGCGACCAAACGCGAACCAAGACTTGGGCGATTCCCCAGCCGGCGCCTTCCTGGTGGCCGGTCTGATAATCGGCCAAGCTGACGTTGTCGCCTTTTTGGCGGGAGATGGCGCCCAAGATTTTTTTTGGTTCAAACCTTTTGGGATCCAAACTCAATTCGCGCAAAATCTCTTTTATTTTTGAGATTGAATCGTCGCGATCGTAGATGGAGAAGTGGCGCGACAAGCCGAGGCGATCGCTTTGGGCGCGCAAAACATAAACGCCGAAGGCGTGGAAGGTAGTCAAAAGCGGTCGTCCTGTCAATTGATCGAGGGCCAAAGTTTGATCTTCTCGCAAGAGATTATCGACCCGATCGCGCATCTCACGCGCCGCTTTGTTGGTGAAGGTAATGGCCAGAATCGCTTCCGGCGGCACGCCGGTTTTGATCAAATGGAGAATACGGTAAGCGATGGTGCGGGTTTTGCCGGCTCCCGCTCCGGCAATCACCAAGAGTGGTCCCTCACGATGCAACACCGCTTCGCGTTGGGGTTGGTTGAGCTGATCGAGGTAATTCATGGACGGGTAAACTATATCATATTATAATCAGGCGTATAAGCTTAACCTAAAAGTTATGGAAAATTTATCATCAAACGCCTTGGAGGCCGAGATCGCCGCTCTGCAACAAAAAATCGAAGAGAAGAAAAATTTGCTCGAACAAGAAAACGGCATCATTGAGGAAGTTGACGAAAAAAAATTGTTGCGTGACAGCGTGAACGAGATGTTTACCCCTTCCCGCCACACCGCCGCGCTCGCGCCAAACGTTGAACAAACGTCAGCGGTTTGGACCGGCGAGGCCAGTTACCTCGATCGGTTAGACGGCGATTCGGCCGCCAGGATCAAACGCTTGATTGATCAATTGCCCCAAGTTGGCATCGCCAAAACTGTGGTCGAGGCCGAAACCGACGGACCCTTCGTGGTGGACGCGCTGCATGATCTTTTGGTCGATCGTCTCTATGATGAACTTAAGTCGCGCGGGATTATCAAATAACCCTTGTTATCTAAATGTTTAAATTCGGCCGATCCTGGGACAGTCTGAATCTGAAGATTTTGGAGATTCGTTTGCCCCGACCCGAAGGCGAGAGCAAAGATTTGATTCGGGAAATCAATTTGTCCGAACAACTTTTCTCGGCCCTGTCTTCAATCGACACCCCGTTTGTCTTTGAGGTGGCGGTCAAGAACGCCGGTCAAGGCATCGGTTTCTTCTTGGCGATTCCTCGTCGGCGAGCGGATTTTGCCAAAGAGACTATCCAGGGTCTCTTCTTAGAGGCCCGAGTGGAAGAAGTTTCCGACTATACCATCTTCCAACCGCACGGCGTGGCGGTGGCGGGTTTCTTGGGGTCAGCGACGAGTGACCTCTTGCCCAGCAGCACTTACAGGGAGACTCAGACTGACTCCTTCGCTCCGATCTTGAGCACTTTGTCCCGAATTCGGGCCGAAGACGAGGGGGCGGCGATTCAGTTGGTGGTGCGGCCGGCCGATCAGAAAATCAAGGATCATCTGGCTTGGGCACTGGATCAACTGAAGCAAGGGGTGAAGTTTTCTCAAGTGAAAAATGCCGGCCGTTTGTCTTGGAGCGATGTTTCCGGCTTGTTCGCCGCGGCGTCTAAATCAAATAAAACCGAAACGACAAAACCGGAATTGGATGAGGAAGTCATCAGGGCGATTGAAACAAAAACAGTCAAACCGCTTTTCGCGGTTAACGCCAGAATCGTGACTTCTTCGACTGATCAGAATCGGGCGGAAGATTTGTTTTTGGCCCTGGCCGGTTCGCTCACCAAGGCCGTGGCGCTCAAACGCAACAGTTTCAAAGTGATCAAGCCGAAATCGTGGCGCGCCTTGATTTCGCGTTATGTTTTCCGCGAGTTCAACGCCAAAGAAAAAATGATTTTGAACGCGGAAGAATTGGCCAGTCTCTTCCATCTACCGACACTTTCTTCCGACGTGCCCAATGTGGAATGGCTTAAGGCCAAGGAGGTGGCGCCGCCGGCGATCTCAACATCGGAAGTTGGTTTGGAGTTAGGGGTCAATGTTTTTCGCGGGGCGGTTAAGCCGATCAAGCTCTCTGCTGAGGATCGACGACAGCATCTCTATGTCGTCGGCCAGACCGGCACCGGCAAATCAACCTTGATCAACAATCTGATTGTTCAGGATCTCAATCAGGGTAACGGCTTGTGTCTGATTGACCCGCACGGTGACTTGGTGGAGCGCGTTTTGTCGCTCTTGCCGGCCTCGCGCTTGGACGACGTGATCGTGCTTGATCCGGGCGATTCGGAGCGCCCGTTCGGTCTTAACATGCTTGAGTTTGATCCGACCCGTCCGGAAGAAAAAACGTTTGTTGTCAATGAATTGCTGGCTATCTTCAATCAACTTTTCGACCGGCAAAGTCTTGGACCGATGTTTGAACGTTACATGAGAAGCGCCCTCACGCTTTTGATGGAAGACGCGGTCCATGAGCCGGCGACGTTGGTGGAGATTCCGCGCGTTTTTACTGATACCGAATATCGCCAGCGCAAACTGGCGCGTTCAACCAACCCGCAAGTAATCGATTTTTGGACCAAGGAAGCTTTGGGCGCTTCCGGCGACCAGAGTTTGGCGAATTTTGCTCCCTACATTTCATCCAAGTTTGATAATTTTATCGCCAACGATTATTTGCGGGTCATTATCGGTCAAACCAAATCCTCCTTTGACTTCCGTCGGGCGATGGACGAAGGCAAGGTGGTGTTGGTCAATCTGGCCAAAGGTAAAGTGGGCGACATTAGCTCCGCACTCTTGGGGATGGTGGTGGTCGGCAAGATTCTCAAAGCCGCGCTCTCGCGGGTGGACCAAACGGAAACCGGTCGTCGCGACTTCTATCTCTATATCGACGAATTCCAAAACTACACCACCGACTCGATCGCCGTGATTCTCTCCGAGGCGCGCAAATACCGCTTGAATCTGATTGTGGCGCATCAATTCATCGCCCAACTCAAAGACAATATTCGCGAGGCGGTTTTCGGCAACGTGGGCAATCTGGTCGTTTTTCGGGTTGGCGCCGGCGACGCTGAAATTTTGGTCAAACATTTTCGACCCTCTTTCAACGAACACAATCTTCTGAACGCGGAGAATCTCAACGCTTACGCCAAGATTTTGGTTCGGGGCGAACCCACGGTTCCTTTTAATCTCAAAATCAAGCGGCTCGAGGGCGGCTCCCCCGCTCTGGCGGAAGGGATTAAGGAACTCTCGCGTCTGCGTTATGGTCGCGATCGTAACGAGGTGGAAGCGGCGATCGTGGCGCGCTTAAAGAAATAAAGAAGAAGTTTACCGTGAGCTTGTCGAACGGTGGATAACCAGGTTGAAAAAAGGCCTCAATGGCGCTAGGCTGTAGGGGTGTCGATAAGAGACTGTTTTTGGTTGTTTTCGACGCGTACCTGCCTGCCGGTAGGCAAGAATAAGGCTTATTTTAAGAACCAAACAACTGGAACGCTTGATTCTGACCGGTCTGTCGGCGGTTTTGTTTTTAACCTTGGCTCAACCGGCCCAAGCCAAAATTTTAGCGACTTTTGCCAATTTTTTTTCGCTCAACTTGATTTCCGGAGCGACAGCTTCGACCGAGACAACAGCCAAAGGTTCGGCTCTCCCCGCGCCGGAAGTTGGCCGGAATTTACAAAATTTTGCTTTACCCGAACCGGTCTCAAGCAATGCCACCAGTTCGCCCAAAGCCGAACTGGGTCAATCGGTTGTCGGCGGGCAAGCCCTTTTGGCTGAATCCGGACCGTTAGGGACGGCCGCCGATCTCAAAGACAATCAACCCCCATCCGACCTGATTAGTGTGTATGTGGTGCATCCGGGTGACACCTTGGAGACGGTGGCCAAACTCTTCAATGTTTCGGTCAACACCGTGCGTTGGGCCAACGATTTGAAAAAGGGCGACACCTTGCGCGTGGGCGATCAGCTGGTGATCTTGCCTATTACCGGTCTCAAATTGACGGTGAAGGCGGGCGACACGCTCCAAAGTTTGGCCAAGAAGTATCACGGCGACGTTGGCGACATTATTGCTTATAATGATTTTGATCCGACTAAAGATTTGACCGTTGGCCAGACAATTATTATCCCCGACGGTGAAGAGCAAACCATTGTTTCTTCACCCAAAGCGACACCCAAAGCGTCTGCCAAGTATAAAGGTCCTAGTTATGCCGGCTACTTTATGCGACCGATTGTAGGTGGGCGCAAATCGCAAGGTTTGCATGGGCACAATGCCGTAGATTTGGCCGCCCCTCGCGGCACGGCGATCTACGCCGCGGCTTCCGGCCGGGTAATCTTGGCTCGAACCGGCGGTTGGAACGGCGGTTACGGCAATTACTTCGTTATCGCTCACCCTAACGGCACCCAAACGCTCTATAGTCATGCTGATAAAGTTTTCGTCTCGTCTGGTCAACCAGTGACCAAGGGTGATATGGTGGGTACGGTGGGTAGCACTGGTCGCTCAACCGGTTACCATCTTCACTTCGAAATCCGCGGCGCCGTGAATCCGTTTTAAAAACAGAGAAGAATTGTTTATTCAAAAATATTTTTTGGTCGGTATTGGAGGGCTTCGAGGAGGTGCTCATCTTTGATTTGGGGCGCGCCCTCCAGATCGGCGATAGTGCGGGAGAGTTTGATGATGCGATGATAGGCGCGAGCCGATAGATTGAGTCGTTTGGCGGAAGCGTTTAAGAGTTCAGTGGTCTCGTCGGCTAAGGGCGCGTGACGTTTGATCTCGCGCAAGCCCATTTGTCCGTTGGTGCCGACCAGGGTTGAATCTTTGAACCGTTCCGCTTGAATCTGGCGGGCCGTCATAACCCGTTCCCTGATTTTCTGGGATGATTCGCCATCGGGTTTGTCGCTCGAGAGTTCGCGGTGGTCGATTTGCGGCACGTCGAGCCAGAGATCAATCCGGTCAATGATGGGGCCGGAAATTTTTCGGCTGTATTTTTGAATTTGGGCCGGCGGACAAACGCATTCGCGGACACGCGAACCGCGCCAACCGCACGGGCAAGGGTTAAGCGCGGCAATCAGGATGAAGTTGGCGGGGAAAATCATTGACCCTCGAGCTCGGGCCACACTGATAACTCGATCTTCCAGAGGTTGGCGGAGCGCCTCAATCACCTTTTTGTCGAACTCGGGGAACTCATCAAGAAAGAGAATTCCGCGGTGAGCCATGGTGATTTCGCCCGGTTTGGGCCAGGCGCCACCGCCCACCAGCGAAACGTAGGAGGCGGTGTGGTGCGGGGCGCGGAAAGGCACTTCCAAAATCGGTTCGCCGCCGGTCAGGCCGGCCGCCGAATGAATGCCGGTGACTTCAATAATCTCTTCAATCAGGAGTGGGGGCACGATCGAGGCAAAAGCCTTGGCCAACATTGTTTTGCCCGTGCCGGGCGGACCAAACATCGCTACGTTGTGGCCGCCGGCTGCGGCAATCTCCAATCCCCGTTTGGCGGTGTGTTGACCGCGGATTTCGGCAAAGTCGAAAATCGCCGACCTTGTCTTGGCGACAATCTCGGTCGGCGGCATGGGTTGGAGTAAGCCAGACGGGGCCGAGACTTCCTTGGCGGTCGTTGGTTTGGGCGAGAGGAAGTCGGTGATTTCTTTGAGCGACCGGCAAGGAAAAATCTTCAGCCCTCTCACCAGCGCCGCTTCGGCGGCATTGGTGACTGGCAAGTAAAGTTCTTGGAAGTTCTTGGTTTGAGCGCGTTGGGCGATCAGCAACGCTCCGGCAATCGGTCGGAGACTGCCGTCAAGCGCTAATTCGCCGATAAACATTTTTCCCATCGGATTGAAGCGAATTTCTTTGGCGGCCAATAAGTAGCCGAGGGCAATACCGAGGTCGAAGGTGGCTCCTTCTTTGCGCAAATTGGCTGGCGCCAAAGAAACAATCACCTTCTTGTTGCCTTTTTGGGGTGGCGGAAATCCCGAATTTTTGATGGCCGCGTTTATGCGATCCTTGGCTTCGGCCACGGCCTTGTCGGGCAGGCCGACAATGTTGAAGGATTGAAGACCGCGGTTGATGTCAACCTCCACTTCAACAATGTCGGTCTTGAGACCGACAATTTGAGCCGAATTTATTTTGGAAACCATAAGGTTTTAGACCTCAATCGAATCTTCTTGATTCATGTGTTTTCGGCAAGTGATGGAGGCGGGATCAGCCTCTAGACGGGCTTCGCTGATTGGCTCACCACAAACGGCGCAAACGGCGCCGTGTTGTTCGGTCCAGCGGAGGGCGCGCTCAATCTCGTTTTGGCGTTCGCGGTAAGTGGCAATGATCTGCGTCTGCTCTTCGCGCGTTTCTTGATTTTCGGTGATGTCGTCTCGGGTGTCGATATCGTCTTTGATAATGATTGTTTCCGCCAAAGACGCCTTGATTGTCTCAAGTTCTTGCTCCAGTCGGTGAAGATACAGTTGTTTTGATTTTTCCGGTTCGGGGGCTGATTCTTGCCTGTTCATAGATAAATTGTATGGTTATTGATCGGTTTTGTCAATCCGAATAGGCTTTAATGATTTTTAGCAGCGCCGGTTCCGAGGTCGTTAAGAGGAAGGTTTTTTCGTCCAACCAGGCGGTTAAAGCCACCAGGCGGTTTTCTTCATCTAAGAGAATTCGGGTGTCGCGATTTTGGATCAATTTGTCTTGGAATAAACCGCGACCCGCTGCCTCTTCCGCCTCCGCGTTGAACACGCCCAAGAGGGCGCCGGTCAAGCGATTTTCTTCTTCAAGCCAAGCGGCGGCCACGTTTTCGTAGTTATCGGTGCGAAAAATATAGAAAGGCGAAGTTTCCGGTCCCGAATAAACGCCGACCATCATTTCTTGGTCAAGGAAACGAAGCCAGCGGTCCGGCAGGTTGAGGGCCAGACGATCGTTGAAAGCTTGAGGGTCAACCGCGGCCGGCTTGAAGACGAAACCTTGGTCGGTGGTTTCGCGGACTTCGTGGGTTAAGTAAATTTCGAGCAAGCTTTCTCGCCCGTCGGCATTTTCGGTCGCTAGCAGGCTCAGGGCGGTGGTTAATTCCGCCGCCGACTGATCGCCCAAATCCAAGGTTACCTGACGATCGGTGGTTATTAGCGCGGAGCGAACCGGCACCAACGGAGCGCGACTGATGATTTGCTTTTGGCTGACGGTCCAGAGACCAAGGATCAGGGCACCCAAAAACAAGACCAAACTGATTCCGGCCAGCCAGCTTCGGTCGCCTTTCTTTGATTCCGAAGGTTTTCTCGGAGGGTTGCTTTGGGCGATTTGCGCCGCGCTCAAGCCCTCGTTTCTGATGGCGGCGCCGGCGTCGCGAGTAAAGGTGCGGATCGGGCTCAAGGCGACGCCGGAGCGACTTTTGATTTTATCGATTTCGGCTTGGGCGTCGATCACCCGACTGATTTTGGCTTGGCGCTCTTGTTCGATTTTTTTGTCGTGTTCCGCTTGTCGGGTGGCAAATTCCCGCCGCTTCGCCGCTTCTTCTTGGCGCCGTTTCTCTTCCAGTTGGGCTAATTTTTTTTGGGCTTCAGTTCTGGTCAATTGAGCCTTTAGAATCGCTTCTTGTTTTTGTTTTTGTTCGTCGGAAATCAGATTTTTGGCGGCCTCTTTCAAACGCTCGGATAATTGTTCATGGCTTTGGCGCCAGTTATCAAGGCTGGCCTCGTTGGTTAAGGCCGCTTTGGCGCGGGCCAGCTTGTTAGCGTCTTGGTTGAGACTTGCCTCGTCGGCCCGCCCGTCCGACTGACCCTGTTCAGTCGGACGGGAGCGGGGCGACTTGACGGGGTTGTTTGCTTGGTCGGTTTCGTTCATGAGAATTACTGTTTGAACCAAGGGAAAGTTTTTTTGTTTAGGCGATCCAGATCGGTGGCATCAACTTGTTGATTCTTAACGGCGGCGTCAAGATCGCTCTTAAGCGTGCGCAGCGGTTTGGTTAAACCGCTTTGGCTCTCGGCTTTGATCGCCTCGATGGTCGTTTGCGGTGTCTCGGTTGGTTGCCGGCGAGCTCGTTCGGCCTCTTCGTTTTCTTGTTTAATTCGCTCCAATTCCAAGGCGCGTTTGATCGCCGCTTGTTTTTCGGATTTCGCTTCTGGCTTCGCCATTATTGGCTTTTCCGGCGCGACGGGGGTTTCCGAGGGGGTTTTTGGTGTCGCTTGTTCCGCCTGGAAGCGGGCCGTTTCTTGTTTCTGTTTTTCTTCTTCTTGCCGGCGAAGCTGTTCAACACGCTTCAACGCTTCCGCGGCGGCATCAACTGGCGGCGTCGGCGGAGCTTTGGCTTCCGGCGCGGGCGCCAAGCGATTTTTTTCGGCTTGGGTCGCCTCTTCGGCGCGTTTCTTTTCTTCTTCCCGTTGCTTGAGGATTTCTTGGCGTTTCTTTTGTTCGGCCAATTCGTGTTGTTGGCGCAAAACTTCTTGTTGCAGGAGCAGGGATTCGTCAATCGCTTGAATCTTTTGCCTAACCTCTTCTTCTTGGTTGATTAAGGTCTGGTACTTGTCTTTGAGTTCGATTATTTGTTGTTCGATTTTGGCCACTTTCTCTTCGACCAACCACTTTTCCTGTTCGACTTGATGACGTTTTTCTTGGTTGGCCCAACGAGCCTCTTCAATCGGCCGGCGCTCGGCCGGCGAGAGGGTAACTTCTTCCTTGCTCTCAAGTTCAACCTCTTCGCTCTGAATCTTGTCTTCGGTGTCCAGGAGCGGAGCCAAGGCCTTCTTCAGCCCGGTTCGTTTGTCGTCCAGGTTAACCCAAGTCAATTCCAGCAGTTCTTTTTCGTGATTGATGGAAGATAATATTTTGTTTAATTGCTGTTTTTCGGTGCTAGCCTCCTCTTCTTTCTCGACCGCTTCGCGTCGGACGGTTCGATCCAAACCCTCCATCGCGATTTTGGCGCGACGCAGCTTCTCTTCTCTCCCGCCAAGGTTAACTGAAAGGTTGGAATCGTCGCTTGGGCGCGCGAGGTTCGATTGATCGTCGTTGGTAGTATCGGTCATTGTTTTTATTATAACCGATTCCGTTTTTAGTTTCTAGAATGGAAGTTGGTTGTCGGTGGATTAAGTCCTCTCTTCTTGGCCCATTCCGGATCAGCCTGTTTGATTGAGAGATTGATCCGATGTTTCTCATCAATTTCTTTTATCACTACCGGCACCTCGTCGCCGATTTTAAGCGCGTCGGCAACGCGTTCAACGCGGAAGGGGGCGATCTCCGACACGTGAACCAAACCTTCAGTTTCGGCACCGATGCGCACGAAGGCGCCGAAGTCCATCAAGCGAGTCACTTGCCCCGCGAAACGTTCTCCGGGTCTATACTCATGACACATTTCCTCGACGAGGTTCTTGGCGGCTTCCGCTTCTCCGCTGTGACCGGTAATATAGACGGTGCCGTCATCTTCCACCTCGATGCTCGCGCCAGTGTCGGCGGTGATCTTCTGAATCGTCTTGCCTCCGGGGCCGATCACGGCGCCGATTTTCTCCACGGCGATTTTGATTTTCAGAATTTTGGGCGCCGCCGGATTAATGTCGGCGCGGGCGGCCGGAATCGCTTCGGCAATTTGGGCCAAGATTTTTTCTCTGGCGGCGCGCGCTCGATCCAGAGCTTGTTCCAAAACGGCCAAAGGAATTCCGCCCATCTTGATATCAAGCTGAATGCCGGTAATCCCTTCGGTGGTGCCGGCAACCTTGAAGTCCATGTCGCCGTAATGGTCCTCCACGCCTTGGATGTCGGTGATCAGCTCGTAGTTTTTCTCATCTCGATACATCAGACCGACCGAGATGCCGGCGACCGGCCGTTTGATCGGCACGCCGCCGTCCAAGAGGGCCAGGGTGCTGGCGCAAACCGAAGCCATTGAGCTGGAGCCGTTGGAAGCGAGCACTTCCGAGACCAAGCGAATGGTGTAAGGGAAGTTTTGACGCTCCGGGATGACGCCGCGCAGAGATTTTTCGGCCAAGGCGCCGTGACCAATCGATCGGCGCGATGAGTTGCCCAAACGACCGGTCTCGCCCACCGAGAAGGGCGGGAAATTGTAGTGATGCATAAAGAACTTCAGCCCGTTGGCCTCCATTCCTTCAATAATCTGCGAATCGCGCGGTCCGCCCAGAGTCAGCGTGGTGAGGACGTGGGTGGCGCCGCGATAAAACAGTCCGACTCCGTGTACCACCTTGGAGAAACCGCCGGCTTGAGCAAACAATGGTCGGATCTCTTCGAGGCCGCGACCGTCGGGGCGACGTTTGTTCTCAATCGCTTCGCGGTGCACCACTTCGTTGATTTTGTCTTCAAACAAGTTGAGCCAAACTCCCAGCGGAATCTCCGGCGCTTTCTCTTTCTTGATCTCGAGCCACTTCTCTTTTAGACCGTCCGATGATTTCTTTCCGTCGCCGGAGAAGAGGTGGTCTTCAATCTTGGGCGCGATTAATTCTTCAAACCAAGTTTTGGCCTCTTCCGGCAAACCCGGTCGAGTTAAATCAAGTTTAGGCTCGGCGCGTTCTTTGATAATTTCTTTTTGCCAAGCTTGGATCAGAGCAATCTCGGCCGAGGCTTTGGCCAGAGCCGATTTCATGGTCGATTCGGGAATTTCTTGGCCGGACGACTCAATCATGTTGATCTTATTGCCGTCGCCGCAAACCAAAAGATCCAAAATTCCAGCCGTTCTCTCGGTGAAAGTCGGGTTAATAACAAAATCTTCGCCGGGTCGGTTTTGACCCAAACGGATTGAACTGACCGGACCGTTCCAGGGGATGCCCGAGGTGGCCAAGGCCAAGGAGGCGCCAACGATTGCCGGCATGTCGGGGTCGTTGTCGGCGTCTAGCGCCAAAACGGTGATGATAACTTGCAATTCGTGGCGCAAACCGCTGTCGAAGAGCGGTCGGATTGTTCGATCCACGATGCGCCCCGAGAGCACGGCCTCTTCAGACGGACGACCTTCTCGTTTGATATAACGGGCGCCGCCAATTTTGCCCGAGGCGTAGTAACGTTCTTCGTATTCAACCGTGAGCGGGAAATAATCGCTATCTTCCTTGGTTTGCGGCGAGAGCACCGCCGTGGCCAGGAGCATCGTTTCGCCGTACTTGATAATCACCGATCCGGTGGCCTGATCGGCCAAATCGCTGAAGATGGCGCTTAGACGGCGACCGCCGATTTCCAGCGAATATTCTTTTTGGGTCATAAAACTTTGACGGTAGCGACCGAATTTTAGACTTGAACTCGGTTCAACCCGTTTCAAATCTACCTATCCGATCGTTACCGGTCTTAAACGACTGATAATGATCAGACTTTAGCACGGAATCGGCGTTTTGGCGATAAAATTGATTAGCTTTTAGTCTCCGCGGGGTTGTTCTTAGGTGAAGAATTATGACCGTTGCCATTACCAGAGACGGGGATCAAATATTTTCGAGGATTGGCCGAGAGATCGAAAAAGTCATCGGCCGCTTCGCGCAATTTGCCAGAGGAACTCTTGCCGAAGGCAATCACTTCCACTTGGGCGCCCATATTCTCTTTCAGGTATTCCACCAACGGCACGAAATCGCCGTCGCCGGAGCCGATAATGACCGTGTCCAGTTTCGGCGCCATCTTAATGGCATCCACCGCTAAGCCCACGTCCCAATCGGCTTTCTTGGAACCGTCAACGAAAATTTGCAAATCTTTGGTCTTGACTTCGATCCCGACTTTGCCCAAGGCTTCAATAAAGGCTTTCTCGTCCCCGGCTTCGGTGGTGACCATGTAAGCCAAGGCGCGAATCAATTGACGACCGCCCAGCGCGTCTTTAACCACTTGACCGAAATTAACCCGGGAACCACCATAGAGATTCTTGGCGCTGTGATAAAGGTTTTGGGTATCAATAAAAATACCAACGCGTTGGTTTTTGTGTTTAATCGACATGTTTTTTAAAAAATAAAATTAGAGAACTTTGTTTAATCGGCGACATTGCTCTCAAGCTTTTTGCTCTTGGTATCAAGGTAACGTTGATGAGCGCGACGATCAGCAACGATCTTAAGCAGACCGCGACGAGAGTGATAATCCTTGGGATTTTTCTTTAAATGATTAGCCAACTCTTCGATTCGTTCCGAGAGTAAAGCAATTTGGACCTCGGCCGAGCCGGTGTCCTTCTCGTGCTTTTGGGTCTTTTTGATAACCGTGGCCTTCTTTTTGGTTGAAATCATAATGATTTTAGCATAGCACAGGCTTCGTTTTTCTGCAAACAGAGCGATTTTTAGACTCTATTTTTTAATAATAGCACGTAATGCTTAAATTTGTCAAGTGAAGTGGATCTTGTTATAATAATATAATTATGGTAAGATTAAATTGGAATTTGAAATGTTGATAGTATTGAACCTTAAAAACTAAACATAGAGGTGAATGTCATGGAAGCAGATACTCTAAATATTGAAGGTGGACACCCACTTGAAGGCGAAGTCTTCGTACGTGGTGCCAAAAACACCGTGCCTAAAAACATGGTCGCAGCCTTGCTTACGAGTGATACCTGTGTGATTAAAAATGTCTCGCATATTGTAGATGTTGACGTGATGTGCGACATGATCTCGGCGTTCGGTGGTGATGTGGCATTCACAGATGATCACACCCTTCGGGTAACCACTCCTTCGCTTACACCTATTCCCTTGGATCAAATGGGAGACTTTGCCGGAAAGAGTCGCATCCCTATTCTTGCTTGCGGTCCATTGTTGGCACGTACGGGGCATGTAATTATTCCTGCTCTTGGGGGTTGTCAGATTGGAAATCGTCCCGTCGACTTCCATATTGAGGCTCTGAAAATTCTTGGGGCGAAAGTCGAGGTGCACGAAACGTATCTAGAGATATTTGCTGGGCACTTGCGGGGCGCGAAAATCAGGTTGCCATACCCAAGTGTTGGCGCAACCGAGCAGGTTCTTCTTTCTTCTGTTTTGGCGGATGGAGTTACAGAACTCAGCAACGCTGCCATTGAGCCAGAGATCATGGACCTTATTGCCGTGCTTCAGAAGATGGGAGCGATCATTTCCGTGGATACTCATAGAGTAATTACAATCCACGGAGTGAAGAAGCTGTGCGGATTTACACACAAAGCACTTCCTGACCGACTTGAAGCAGCATCTTGGGCATGTCTTGCCGCTGCGACAAAAGGCAGAATTTTCGTTCGAGGTGCCGAACAGATGAACATGATGACATTTCTTAACGCTTTCCGTCAGGCTGGTGGCGCATTTGAGATCACAGAGTTTGGCATTGAGTTCTCTCGAGCTGGTGAAACACTTAGGTCAATGGTGCTTGAAACGGACATTCACCCAGGATTTATGACCGATTGGCAACAGCCATTTGCTGTCATGCTCACCCAGGCTGATGGTTTGTCCGTCATCCACGAAACCGTCTATGAGGGTCGTTTCGGTTACGTCGAAGCACTCAAGTTGATGGGTGCCCGAATCCAACTCTACCAGAAATGCCTAGGTCAAATCAGTTGTCGTTTCGCCAACCGAAACGCGCTTCATAGTGTTGTGATTGCAGGGCCAACAACCTTAAAAGGGGCAGAGATTCACATCCCAGACCTTCGCGGTGGTTTTTCTTACATCATCGCGGCGTTGGTCGCTCAGGGTTCTTCAAAACTCAGCAATATGTGGCTAATTCGGAGGGGGTACGAGGATATTGCGAAGAAACTTCGTGCGATCAAGGCAAACATACACGAGGAATAGTTATCTTCTCGATCTCAATTCACTTAAAGCGCAATTTGACATCAAATTGCGCTTTTCTTTTATTTGTTTTTTTGTCTTTTTTATAATAAGATAACATAGTCAATTTTAACTTTAAATAAAAAGACAATGTCGTATTTCAGTATCAACGGGGGGCGGAAATTAAGCGGTTCAATCAAGGTTAATTCCTGTAAAAACTCAACGGTGGCCATTTTGTGTTCTACGGTTATGATTAAAGGAGAAACGACATTAGTCAATGTTCCAGCGATTGAGGAGGTTAAAAGGATAATAGAAGTTTTGACTTCAATAGGGTTAAGAATCACATGGGAGGAAGAGCATAAATTAAAAATTATTAACGAAGGAGAAATAAAACTAGAAAATCTTAACCATGAGTCATTTGCTAAAACAAGGTCGGGGTTACTCCTTTTGGGGGCGCTTTCTGGAGTAAGAAAGAGTTTTTCTTTACCAAAAACGGGTGGTTGTAAGTTAGGAAAAAGGACAGTCAATCCTCATATATTATCTCTTGGGTATTTAGGGGTAAGAATACAGGAAACCGTCGATTCTTATTTTGTCACAAAAGAAGATTTAAAAAAATCAGAGTTTGTTATGTATGAGTCTGGCGACACCGCCACAGAAAATGCCATTATGGCAGCTTCCCTGATTCAAGGAAAGACCACGATTCATTTCGCCTCTTCCAACTATATGGTTAGAGATTTGTGTTATTTTTTAAAACAAGCTGGGGTAAAAATCGATGGCCTTGATTCTTTTAAAATAGTTGTTGATGGTGTTGAAAAATTGAAACCAGTAGATAATTATCCTATCATGCCTGATCCTATAGAAGCTATGACTTTAATATCAATTGCTATCACAACCAAATCCAACTTAAAAGTGGTTGGTTGTCCTATCGACTTTCTCCGTCTAGAGTTAGAAAAATTACGGACAATGGGGCAAAAATTTAATATCAGTGAAATATACAAATCAGATAATAATTATTTTGACTTAGTTGATATTGATATTACCCCATCAAATCTAATAGCATTGCCAGATAAAATTTATGGTAGCCCTTATCCGGGTTTAAACATAGACAATCTTCCTTTGTTTTTGCCAATACTTACTCAAGCTGAAGGTCAGACATTGGTTCATGATTGGGCTTATGAAAATAGAGCCATCTATTATACAGAAATGAATCGTCTGGGGGCGGATATTATGTTGCTTGATCCTTATCGAGTGATTGTCTCTGGTCCTACACAATTAAGATCTTCCGAGATTATCTGCCCCCCTGCATTAAGGCCGTCAATAAATTTATTGACCTGTATGCTAGCGGCTTCGGGAAAATCAATTTTAAGGAATGCCTATCCAATAGACCGTGGTTATGAAAATATTGTCAGCAGACTTAACGATATCGGCGCTAATATCCAAAGATTGGACGATTAAAAATCGCCCAATCATACAGACCGGGCGATGCGTTTGTTACCTAGTTCGGAGCACTCAAGTGTCAATAACCGAATTTTTTGGCGGTTTTTCCGCACATGTCTTCGATTATTCTAAACTCAGCCTAGAGCGACCCTGACGACATGTCACTTCTTCTGCCAAAAAAATCTTCAAGAGAAGTTTGCTTGATCCTTGGCAGCTCTTCTTTGAAATCTAATTCAATCCCGAGATGTGCCGTTATCGTCTCTACGGTAGCGATCTGGTCTTGAATTAAATCTTCATAACGAACAACATGGACTCCTAAATCACGAGAAGAGAGAATTGTGTCCGCAATCAAGTTCCATGCGGTACACTGGTTCTCTGTGCTTTCTTTCAGGGCATCGAAGGTTGTTTTCCATGACAAGATGGTGAACTTGGGATTCCTTACAATCGCAATTATTCCACCACCAAGGTCTTCGTTCATCCATTTTACAAAGTCGGGCCACCCCTGAATGAACGGCTGAAAGAAATCTTTATTCGAAAAGGCAGGGAAAGATTTCTTGATTCCAACGACTTTGATTCCATCCAAAGAGCGTTTTACCATCCCCCATTTTGTCTTTGAAGGAGGAAAGGTATCAGTCACCTCCGATCCCTCGATGTCGATCCTTCGCATCATGAAACCATACCGTAAACTTTCTTCGATAAAGTTAAAGATGGTCATGATGTTTGATCGGTCAGAAATATCCACTGAATTCAAGGGTTCGTTGATAATTGACATTTCTGCCGTGCAGTTGAGAATCTTGACTAGTAGACTGCTACCACTTCTCGATGGAGCAGAAATATAAAGTGGTTTAAGCTTCATCTTTTACCTCCTCTGGGTTGGGTGTTTGGTCCATGTTGGAAATTCTCAAGGTTCCATCGTCTGTTTTTATCGTAGCACGTAATGCTTAAATTTGTCAAGTGAAGTAGGTAATGTCGCACAATATTAAAAGAGAGGCCGGTTTGGTATAATAGAGTTAATGGCGGATATTAATAAGCTCAAACAAGAATTTTTGGAATATCTCGAGATTGAGAAAGGCCGGTCGCTGAAGACGGTCGAGAATTACGATCGTTATTTGATCAGATTTTTCAAGCAAACCGGCATTAAAGTTGCTTCGGGGATTGATGACGAGGCCGTGCGCACTTATCGACTTTGGCTTAATCGGCAGGTTGGTTCGAACTCAACCGAGAACCTTAAGAAAAATACCCAAAATTACCACCTTATCGCCCTGCGCGTGTTCCTTAAATATCTGGCCAAGCGCGGTGTCCCCTCTTTAGCCCCAGATAAAATTGAACTAGCTAAAACGGCTGGGCGAGATCTTGATTTAATCAATGACACCGAACTAAAACGTTTGATTGCTTCGCCTAAAGCGACTTCACCGGAAGATGTAGTGCGAGCCTTGCGCGATCGGGCGATCTTTGAACTCTTATTTTCGACCGGTTTACGGGTCTCGGAACTATGCTCGCTTAATCGGGACTCGATTGATCTCCAGCGTGAGGAGTTTAGTATTCGAGGTAAAGGTGAGAAAGTGCGTTTGGTTTTTCTCTCGGACTCAGCCAAACAGGTACTAAAAGCTTATCTGGCTAGCCGAAAAGATATGAATGAGGCGATGTTTACCAGTCTCTCGGAAATAAATAAAAATAAAGAAAATTCCGGTCGATTAACCGCAAGAAGTGTCGAGCGAATTGTGAAGAAACACGCGATTATCGCCGGGATTGGTAAGAAAGTCACCCCCCACACTTTACGGCATAGCTTTGCCACTGATTTATTGCAAAACGGGGCTGATATTCGCTCGGTGCAGATGATGCTTGGTCACTCGAGTGTTTCGACGACGCAAATTTATACCCACGTCACCGACAAACACTTGCGCGACATCCACAAAAAATTCCATGGCCGAAGTTAAAATTATTTGATTAGAAAAAGTTATCCACTTTTTGAGAAGCTTGTTTGGTTGATAGTAATGTCCAATAGAAGTAAAATTATATCGGACATGATTTGATCTCTAAAAGTCAGCCCTCTTAAAAACAATCGGCCTAATAAAGGACAAGATTGAAGAAATAAAATATTCAGAGGGTAGTCTGATCGCACTGATCGTAAGATCTTTAGATAAACAAGCCACCCGGAGCTTATTCGGGATCATTCGGTAGCTGACATCGGCTACCCCTCAAATTTCGGGCCGGTCTTCAATGGGCGGCCCTTTTTATTTGTCGAACTATTTTACCCTATATTTATCTCTAATTTTCTTGAGCTCTCCCCGTTCCACTTCTTTTTGTTTATCTTTCCCTTTGTCAGCTAATGTTTTTAACTCTTTTTCATCTAATTTAGCCAAAGCGATGGCTCTAGTCTCCAGGTAGTCTTCTTGGTTTAGGTCGGGATCAAGCAGCGCTTCTTCTAAGAGCGCGTTTAAGATAAACCCAACTTTAGGGCCGGGAGTTTCATGTGTAACTGACATGATTTTTTGGCCATCAATTTTAAGCATGGTTACCGCCGTAGGCGCGCGCAGGGCTTCCTCAATCATTGACTCGTATTTGCGGAGCCGGTAAGGTTCTTCTTTGGGTCGGCCCATGCCGATGCGATCGCAGATACGGAGGTTCATCAGGTCCCAAATGTGTTCCGGTCCCACGTTAACGATAATCCGGCGAACCGCCGAAAGGGTGATTTTCTCCGGATCGGCAAAAAACATGTGTTGTCTAACCAATTTTTGCACCAGTTCCACCGTTTTGGCGGGAAATTTCAAACGGGACAGAATTTCGACCGTTTGTCTCTCGCTAACGACCTCGTGGCCGTAAAAAGTGTAGGTTTTCCCGGCGCTAGTCTTGTTGGCGGGAGCCGGACGTCTGGTTTTAATCTTGCCAATATCATGGAATAAGGCGGCCAGTTTCACGTGTAACGGATAATTCTTGTCCGCGGCATGTTGCAGGGCTCTTAAGGTGTGTTCCCAGACATCATAAATATGTTCGCCTTTCTGTTCCATTCCGATCCCCTTCTCTATTTCAGGTATAAGATGTTTCAGTAATCCAACTTGGTGGCAGAGCTCGAAACCAAGCATCGGTTGAGGTGAATCAATAATTTTAATCAACTCATCTCGCACTCGCTCAATCGCGATCTCTTTAATTAAAGCGTTATTATCAGAAATACCAGCCAAAACCTCTTGGTTGCACGTGAAACCAAGCTCCACCGCCAGACGAATGGCGCGCAACATTCGCAGAGCGTCTTCTTGGAAACGTTTAACAGGGTTTCCAACTGTCCTAATGGTTTTGTCCTTTATGTCACGAATCCCGCCGTATAGGTCAATTAATTCGCTCTGGCGAGGGTTATAGGCCAAGGCGTTGATGGTGAAGTCGCGTCGCGCCAAATCGTCTTCTAGTCGGTCGCTGAATTTGACTTCGTCCGGATGGCGCCGGTCGCGGTAGCCGGCCTCGGTGCGAAAAGGGGTGATTTCAATCTGGCGCCGAGTTTCGTCGGTGGTTTCCTCGTTGATAACGGTGACAGTGCCGAAGCGATTCTCGTAAACGGTCTTGGGGAATAAAGGCATAATCTGCTCCGGAGTGGCCTTGGTGGTGACGTCCCAATCGCGCGGGTTTCGGCCAATCAGCCGGTCGCGGACGCCTCCACCGACCAGGTAAGCCAAATAACCGTTTTCTTGCAACGTTTCTACCACCGAGGCGACCTCTGGCGGGATATCCAATTTTAGCTTAGCTTCAGTCATTATTTCTGTCATTTTAACTTAACTTTGCCAAATACCCAAAAAAATACTACACTTAGACCCGAGGCCCTCGTAGTTTAACGGATAGAACGACGGTCTTCGGAACCGTTGATGTAGGTTCGATTCCTACCGAGGGCACTGCTTCGCTAAAGCTACGCCGTGCGCGCAATGTAAGCACTTTAATAATTCAGCCGAAGTGGTGGAATTGGCAGACACGCACGCTTCAGAGGCGTGTGGGCGCAAGCTCGTGAGGGTTCAACTCCCTCCTTCGGCACAGTTCGACAAGCTCACTGTAAACATTTTATTTTATTGATCAAAACACTCTGTTTGGTGTGCTTGCACTGAGTGAAATCGAAGTGCGGGTAGGGAGAATCGGACTCCCGTCTCATCCTTGGCAAGGACGTGTTCTACCACTAAACCATACCCGCGCTTCTCTAGTATAGATTAAAAAAATATAATTTCAAATGACCGATTTTCGGCGAAAGATCATTTGTCCCATTTACCCTCAATCTGGGGATAACTCTGGGGGTAAAGGGGATAAAAGACATCTTTTAGAATTAAAGGATTTCTCGTAAAAATAAAGGAAAATGGCTTTAATTAAGATTTTTTTCTAATAAACAGTCTTTTAAAACCAGATTTTTTAGTCTTTTAGAACAATTGTTTCTTAAGAAACGTTGCACGTGAAACTTTATGGAGAAAAATAAGACCCAAAAGCAGATTATTGGCCAAAAAGGGGAGGACGAAGCGGCCAAATACTTGACCAAGGCCGGTTTTACGATTCTTGATCGCAATTACCGCAAACCTTGGGGGGAATTGGACTTGATCGCTAAGAAAGGGAATAAGCTTTATTTTGTGGAAGTTAAGACGGTTACTCGTGACACCTTCTTGCCGGGCGATTACGAACCGGAAGACAATATTCACCCCTGGAAAGTGAAGCGGTTGTCGCGAGCGATTGAGACTTATCTCCTGGCCAAGCGGATTGATGATGACACGGATTGGCAAGTTGACGCCGTTTCGGTCTATTTCGATCGCGGGGGACAATTGCTTAAGCTTGAGCGATTGGAAGATATTTTTTGATGTGTTAAGATCAAGGCTGATCTAGGTTAAGTAAATAGGGTTTTCGGAGTGTAGTGTAACGGTAACATTCACGATTCGGGTTCGTGAGACTCAGGGTTCGAATCCCTGCACTCCGACATGATTGGCGCTTCAATTCAAACGGTGACCGACTGGCTCTTGCTCTGGTCCGGCGGGGTGCCGGTGGCTTGGTTCGTCTTGGTCGGTTCGCTGGTGGAGGAGGTTTTGGCGCCGATCCCGTCGGCGGTGGTGATGATTACGGCCGGAGCGCTGGCGGCAGCGCGCGGGGCGTGGTGGCTCTGGCTCTTGCCCTACGCGGTTTTGGGGGCGATTGGCAAGACGGCCGGCTCGTGGCCTTTTTACTGGTTGGCCGACAAGGCTGAAGATTGGGCTGGTCGGAAGTGGGGGAGAGTCTTCGGCTTGTCGCACGAGAAGATTGAGAGTTTCGGATTATTGATGGCCGAGAAGCGCTGGGGCAATTGGTTACTTTTTGCGCTGATGGTTTTGCCGATCTTTCCCACCAACATCGCCTCGGTTGGTTGCGGTCTGATTAAACTTGACCCCAAACTTTATTTCAAAATTACTCTGGCTGGATTCTTCATCCGCGCCCTCCTTCTGGTTTCGGTTGGCTATTTAGGTCTCTCTGGCCTGGCTTGGCTGGTGGCTGGATAGACCGGTCTGCCGGTAGGCAGGTTGATTCGGAGCCGGTTTGACGCTATGATGACCGAGACTTTTTGAGTTTAATTTTTTATCGGGGTGTAGTACAGCGGCAGTATGCACGCATGGGGTGCGTGTGACCCGGGTTCGATTCCCGGCATCCCGACCA
>Ga0210057_1000908_pt1 | contig 47233 bp, 49 predicted proteins | sample CryGeyCG2114_010_2_FD_183968 | JGI IMG/M metagenome (GOLD analysis project Ga0210057, IMG submission 183968) | Groundwater microbial communities from aquifer - Crystal Geyser CG10_big_fil_rev_8/21/14_0.10 (SPAdes) (version 2) | ecosystem: Environmental > Aquatic > Deep subsurface > Groundwater ...
AAACTCATTGATGAAGAAGCTTTGCTAGAAGCTGTGGCGATGGAGTCTATCAGTATTGAAGGAGCTACGGTTACTCCAAGTGAAGGATCAGCTGATCCATATACTGATACTGGTTTGACTGGTCGTTATCTCCAGAGTGCCCAACTACAATTTGCTGGGACTGGAGGTGCCGGAGGACTTTCTAATGAACCAATAGTGGCTATTACTTGGAACGCTGAGGGAGCAGCTTTATTCGAAGAAATAACTGCCAATAACACTGGTAAGCGTTTAGCCATTTTCCTCGATGGTGAAGAAATATCTAGTCCTCGCATTAACGAACGCATCTCAGGTGGACAAGCGGTGATTTCAGGAGGATTTACTCCAGAGGAGGCCCGTGACTTGGTGCAAAATCTTAACTTTGGTGCACTTCCAGTACCGATTGAACTAGTGAGTACTCAAACTATTGGTGCTGCACTTGGGGGAGAGGTGTTGGAGAAAGGAATGATGGCGGGGGTTATTGGTTTTGCGTTCGTGATGGCTTTTATGCTCTTGTGGTATCGGCTACCAGGCTTGGTGGCTGTTGTAGCACTTCTAAGCTATGTGGTGGTTATGTTGGCACTCTTCCAACTAATTCCGGTGGTACTAACCGCTGCGGGCTTAGCTGGATTTATTCTAACTATCGGTATGGCGGTAGATGCTAACGTGTTGGTCTTCGAGCGAATGAAAGAAGAACTGCGAGATGGAAAGGGTTCTCGCGAAGCCGCTATTGTAGGATTTAAGCGAGCTTGGAGTGCAATTCGCGATGGTAATGTCACTAGTCTTCTCTCTGCAATTATTCTATTTTGGTTTGGGACTTCGATGGTGAAAGGTTTTGCACTAGTGTTTGGTATCGGAGTGATTGTATCTATGCTCTCCGCCCTTCTTGTTACTCGCACTCTCTTGGTGGCACTGCCAGATCGGAAGCGTGACGAGGGAGTAGTTGGTCGTCTGTATGAGTCAGGGCTCGGAAAATAAAGAAATAAATTATGTTCATCATCAAATACAAAAATATATTTCTAGCAATCGGCGTGGGCATAATGATTATTTCACTCGGCCTGATTTTTGGTCTAGGGCTTAAGCCGGGTATTGATTTTGCTGGCGGTTCTCTGATGGAAGTCTCATACGATAATCGTCCAGCCAAAGCTGATGTGGAAGCTGGTTTAAATGAACTAGATTTAGGAGGTTATTCTCTTCGTGAGGCAGATGACGAATCTGGTCGTGATGTGTATATGCTACGTACTCGCGCTCTGTCTGACTCTGAGCGCACTTCTGTCGAAGAAACAGTTATCACCGATGGCTCAGGTGGTACTATCACTCGCTTTACTTCAGTTGGTCCGGTTATCGGACAAGAACTGCAAGAAAAAGCAAAGTGGGCGATTGGAGCCGTGTCCTTGGTCATCGTTATCTATATTGCAATCGCTTTCCTTGGTGTTCGTTGGCCAGTTGGTTCGAGTGTTTATGGTGCAATTACTGTACTAGCCCTAGCGCACGACGTGATGGTGCCAACAGCCTTGATGGCAGTGCTCGGCTACTTCTACGGGGTGGAGGTAGATGTGCTCTTTGTGATGGCACTCTTGGCCGTACTCGGCTACTCAGTCAACGACACTATTGTTATATTCGACCGTGTACGTGAAAACATTATTAAGTATCGCAAGGAGCACAAGAAGACGGTAAATGCACCAGGGGGAATTACTCGTGAGGAGGTGACTTATAGTTTTAATAAGCCTTTCGGAGAAATTGTTGGTATTTCTATCAAGGACACGCTTTTGCGCTCTATCAATACTTCACTCACCACTGGCCTAGCTCTAGTGGCTCTCTATTACTTCGGTGGAGATGTTACTAAGAACTTTGCTCTAGTTCTCTTGGCGGGAGTGATTGCCGGAGCATACTCTTCAATCTTCTTTGCTAGTCCATTACTCGTTTGGTACGCTGAGTGGAAAGAGCGAAAAAATAAAAAGTAATCTAAGTTGTAATGATTATTGGAATTACAGGCACACTAGGTGCTGGAAAAGGAACTGTTGTTAGTTATTTAGTGGAACGAAAAGGTTTCAAGCATCTTTCAGCCCGCGCTTTATTTCAAGAATTGATGGAGAAGGAGGGAATGGAGATAAATCGCGATACTATGGTCGCATTTGCTAATTCACTACGAGCTAAACATGGTGGCGACTACGTCTTTCGAGAACTTTTTAAAAGAGCAGAGGCACTGGGTACAGATGTGGTCATTGAGTCACTGCGGACAGTGGGTGAGGCTAAGGCTCTTAAGGAAAACGATAATGCGTATCTTCTAGCTGTTGATGCAGAACAAAAACTCAGGTATGAACGTATTCATGGGCGTGGAAGTCCACTTGACCATGTGACTTTTGAAAAATTTCTTGAGCAAGAGAATACTGAAATGCACTCTAGTGATGAGCATAAGCAAAACATTGCTGCAGTGATGACCATGGCTGACTACACTATATATAACGATAATGATACCGAGGCACTATTTAAGGAGGTGGAGAAATTTTTAGAGACGGTTAAATAGCTCGTGTCTTTAAAAATTGCTTCTTTTCGTTATTTAATTTCTGCGTAATCAAACAGTACCCCAAACGCTTTGCACCAGGTAAGGATATATTTATATTCCCTTAGGTCGACACCACGGGGTATGTTGTAAACGATATTTCCTTTATTGCCACGTTGAGGACCAAGGTCCACATAATCACGGGCTTCCAAATCTTTAGCTAGGTAGATGTACAAGTCTGGTCCGTTAGTGCCTTCGTAGTTTGTGTAGTAAAGCAAGGTCTCTTCGGAAGAATGGATAATCTCCACTTCACCTCTAGCCGGATGTCCGGTTGTGCCGGTGATTGAAAAAGGCCCTTCTGAAATTACCTCAACATCGCCCACTTGAACTTCTTGATTGGTGACCTCTAATTTTGCTTTCAGTTTTGGACTGAGTTCATCTTGTACTTCGGTATCAAACAATAGTGGAGAAAAAGCCCACCATAAGAATGCACCGACAGTAGTGATAATTAAGAAAGATAAGATGAGTACTAATTTAGATTTCATACTTTCATTTTATTTGTTCGATATAGTCATTAACTATGAATTCGAGTGCCAATGAATTCTGTGTTACTTAGATATTTTTTTAACTCCTCAATTTTTGCGCCGTTGATACAAGCGACTTCAATATTTTTTGTCTCAGCTTCGCGAGCGGCGATTGGATCAAAAGGGGAGGAGAGTCCAGGGTCCCATTCGTCGGGAATCAGTTTCCTAAATTCAGTCCACGTTATTTCTTTGATAGGAGTTGCTTCAGGATTTTTTCTCGGGTCTGCGGTATAAACGTAATCAATATTAGATAGGTTAATGACTTTCGAAGCCCCCACTCGCTCGGCAATCTGGATGGCACGCAGGTCGGTAGACGCTCCAGGACGATAACCAGCAGCAATGATGATGCGGGCATCTTGTGGTACATCTAAGATTTCATCAGGATTAGTTATTACTACTCTATGAGCTATGTCTTTGAGTATGGTGCGAAGTAGTTGTCCGTTGAGACGAGTGGAGTGAATTCCAATCCAATCTAAGTCTTCCTTATCTAAGGTGTGTGTGGCATCAGCAGCATCTTGGTAACGACGGGCGGTGCGTCCACCTCCTGCAATTATTATGAATCGTTTGTCTTTTTCTTCTTCGAGTAGGGAACGGAGACTTTTAAGAAAATCGATGTCGATACTATCTGGAACTATTAAGGACCCTCCGACTGACATTACTATGGTTTCTGGTTGCATATTACCCTTCATTGTATCGGTCGCGGGCTTTTAAACCAACTTGGGGATAAGTATTGACAAATATTCATGCCGTGTTAGACTCGTGCGGCTGTGACATGAGTTGCAGTATAGAAAACCCAAACTACAGGAGAATTGGGATGTTCAAAAAGTTCCTTTCGGCCGCTTCGGCAATCGTACTCGCTTCCGCTTTCGCGCTTACCCCGGCAGCTGCCGATGGCTTCGAATTTGATGGCAATGTCGACGGCGACTACAACGCCTGGTCGCTCGGCGGCTCCGGCGGCTTCAATGGCGGCAACGGCACGATCGACGAACGCACCTCCTGGGCCGGCTCGGTCACCGAGAATTCGGGCGAGATGAACCTGAAGTTCACCTCGGGCGGTGGCCTGTCGGGAAAGCTCGACCTGAGCTCCTCGGCTTCGGCTGGTGCGGGCAACTATATCGCGACCAAGGGCGCGGGGGCATCGTCGACGTACAGTGTCTCTGGTTCTGGCGTGATCGGTGGGATCAACGCTGAGGTTGCCGGCAGCGGCAACTACACCAACAACTGACGCTTCGGCGCCGAAACAAACCAAGGGGTGCTCCGGCACCCCTTGACTTCTATATGAAGTCGTGGTATCAATTCTGACTCACTTTCGGTGAGTCCAGATCAGAGGAGAAGTTCATGAAGAAAATTCATATGTTGGTGCCACTTCTGGCATTGTCTGTAACCGGTTGTATGTCGGTCAGTAAAGAAACCGACAGGAAGACTGGCATCGAGGTGACCACAGTCGCAGTGCGCGGTTGCGGCAATCCGTCGCAGACAATGACCTGGGTCAAGCGCCCTGGTGAGAAGGAATCGTCCTTCGCATCGACCGGTGGCGATCTCTGCAACACCGGCCTGGCAGCTGCGCTCGGCGCAGCTGGACAAATCGGTGCGGCGGCAGTCTTGCCTCAGAGTGCTGGTATCACCAACACCGTGATCTCCGGATCGCAGTCGTTGGCGCAGCAGTCGTCCTCCACCAAGATCGGCGGGAATTGAGGCCAACAGAAATCGTGTGCCGGGGTAGAGATACCCCGGCAACAACCATCGTTCTTTGAACAGAAAGAAGTTTAAATATAAAAGGCCACTCAGCGCGAGTGGTTTTTCATTTATCTTTTCATTTATCTCCGGGTGTTTTAGAAAGGCCGCACATCAATGATGTGCGGCCTTGATATTGTTCTGCGGGCCGGTGTCTTACCCGACACATCTTAATTTCCTGCTTCCAGTGTGCTCCCCTTGGGCGTCCGTGTATCGGTAGGTGATGTTTGCTTCCATGCCCCGCGGACTGATCCACGTGACATCAAAATGATATTTGCCGTCCATTGTGATGGTGTTGCCATTCAGTCTTATCGACTTGGCACGGTACTTGATTTTCACCTGATCGCCTTGGCAGGGACCGGCGACATACTTCATCGCCCGGTTTGGCTTAACAGTGAAGATGCCACACCACTGCCTCTCCGGCACGGAGAGCAGGCAGTCTCCCACCGGTAGTTTCAGGTTGGCGGCGTACGCTTGAGTTGTGATCATGATTGCGGCGCCAGTAAGGAACAGTTTGTTCACGGTTTTCTCCTTGGTTCGAACAAATATTTCTTGCGGACTATAACACAATTTGTTATTTTTGCAAGTTATAAGGACGTTTTGGGGTACTTTTTGCTGAAATTGAAGAAGGGTTTATAGTTGTTGTAAATAGTATGAATGTAGTTGCCGTTGATGATAAAAGAAATCAAGTATAAAGGCTTGCATGATTATTATTTCTCTGTATAATAGCGCCACTTGGACAGGAGGTATGGAGGGCTTTTTTTAAAGCGCTCCGCTTCAGTCGTTCAATGATTTTTGACAACTGAATATGGAATTGGTGTGACAACCAATTCCGCGCATCATCAACAATAAAATGTTGAAAAAAGTCCCTGGCATTCCCATGTCGGGGCAGTAAGACGAAAGTAAGTTTGTACTTTCTTTTGTCTTATCCTTTAGGTGGTTCATCGAAAAGAGCGACTACAAGTACAGTCGCTCGCTAAGTACATGAACCCAGGTAAGCGCCATTTATGGCGCTCCAACCTGTCTTTAATTAGAGTTTGATCCTAGCTCAGGGTGAACGCTGGCGGCGTGGATGAGGCATGCAAGTCGAATGGGTTTAGACCCATGGCAGACGAGGTAGGAACACGTAGGTACGTACCCCAAAGTCAGGGATAACCCGGCGAAAGTCGGAGTAATACTTGATGGTCCCGAAAGGGTAAAGATTTATCGCTTTGGGAACGGCCTGCGGTCTATCAGCTTGTTGGTAAGGTAACGGCTTACCAAGGCTACGACGGATAGGGGAGCTGAGAGGCTGACCCCCACCGATGGAACTGCGACACGGTCCATACTCCTACGGGAGGCCGCAGTCGAGAATCTTCCGCAATGGACGAAAGTCTGACGGAGCGACGCCGCGTGGTGGATGAAGCCCTTTGGGGCGTAAACACCTTTTATGGAGGAGAAAGTTTATTGATGTTACTCCATGAATAAGGGGCTCCCAATTCTGTGCCAGCAGGAGCGGTAATACAGAAGCCCCAAGCGTTACCCGGAATCACTGGGCGTAAAGGGTGCGTAGGCGGCTATATTAGTCGGGTGTTAAATCCCGGGGCTCAACCCCGGAATCGCATTCGAAACGGTATAGCTAGGAGAAGTGAGAGGTGCATGGAACTCAAGGTGTAGGGGTGAAATCCGTTGATATCTTGGGGAACACCAAATGCGAAGGCAATGCACTGGCGCTCTCTCGACGCTGAGGCACGAAAGCGTGGGTAGCGAAGAGGATTAGATACCCTCGTAGTCCACGCCCTAAACGCTGTCAACTGGCTTTTTCGAGTATCGACCCTCGAAGAGGCGAAGCTAACGCGTTAAGTTGACCGCCTGGGTAGTACGACCGCAAGGTTAAAACTCAAAGGAATAGACGGGGACCCGCACAAGCGGTGGAGCGCGAGGCTTAATTCGTCGCTAAACGAAAAACCTTACCGAGGCTAGAAATCCAGCTGCACGCTCTGGGAAACCAGAGAAGCTTTCGAAGGTGCTGGACAGGTGATGCATGGCTGTCGTCAGTTCGTGGCTTGAGCTGTTCCCTTAAGTGGGGAAACGAACGCAACCCTCGTTGTCTGTTATATGTGTCAGGCGAGACTGCTCCCTCACGGGAGAGGAAGGTGAGGATGACGCCAAGTCAGCATGTCCCTTGATGCCTCGGGCTGCACTCACGCTACAATGGTACGCACAACGGGACGCAATATCGTAAGATGGAGCAAATCCTTATAAAACGTGCCCCAGTTCGGATTGAGGTCTGCAACTCGACCTCATGAAGTCGGAATCGCTAGTAATCGCGGATCAGCATGCCGCGGTGAATACGTTCTCGGGTCTTGTACTCACAAATAAATGCGCCCGGCAGCGCATAGTTCTAAGTGGTTTAAATCCACTCCTCTCTTATCGTCTAGGAGAGCGTAGCAGAAAGGTAGGTCCAACTCCGTGAGGAATGGACTGAAGGACCTGGATGCAAAATATAGCCTATACATAAAGACCGATATCGACTCATCAAACCGGCGGTGAGGATGAGGAAGATATTCAAGAAAAGGTCGTATGGGATGTATGGAAAAGAATTATGCGTAACCCGGGGAGATCTCAGGTGTTAATGGAAACTTACGCACATGAGAAGTCAGCTGCGTCGTAGTACCAGGTGGTAATATAATTACCATATGGGAAGGACAAAACCGGTCATTAATCCTTGGTGATTATGATTGGACTCGCGTAGTGCGTTAAATACGCTTGCTACGTGGGAACGTGAAATGTTCCAAGAATCACATTCGCCCGTCAAGTCAGGGGAGTCGGGAGTGCCCGAAGTGCCACCTTGCGTGGCCCTACGGTAAGCTCGATAACAAGGACTAAGTCGTAACAAGGCACGGCTAGCGGAAGCTGGTCGTGGATTAATTCCAATTGGATACGTCATCGCATTCTGGTAACAGAGTGTATATGATGGCTAATTGGTCGATATCGTGTGTATCAATTGAGCACACGATGGTGGATGATACTTGCACCTATATAGTATCGAGACTCTAGGGAGAGACCTAGAAAAAACAACTAAAGGATAAGACAACAGAGGATGTAAACTTCCAAAATTGTTGATGATGCAATTCAGTTTTTAAATATAAACAAAAAGCCGGCCTCTTGGGCCGGCTTTTTATATTTCTTAAATTTTTATCTCTCTAGCAAGGTCCACCATTGATACAGTCAGAAGGGGCACCAGCATTTTCGTCTTGGTAGAAATCAATAGAAAACCACCAACCACCACCACTTTCTTCGCTGGGGCTATTCATCATATAGTCTGGGACAACATCGTACTCTCCACTAAGACCTAGTCCATAAACAAACAAGTTCACAATTCCCCAAATACTCACTAAAAAGACGAAGGCGGCGATACTGTATAGGGCAAATCGTTTAGCGCTTTCTTGAGCGTCCTTATCTCCAGACTTTAGAATGAATAAACGAAAGGCATTGTATAGAAAAAACAAAAGTGCTAATCCGAAAAGAAAAGGCAATATTGTATTGCTAATAAATAAGGTCAATCTAATGATGAATTCCTGTATGCTATACATATCCGTAATAATAGCGCATACAGAGAGGCTTATAAACGGGTTGATTGAATAACTGGCCTTATTTTGCTAGTATGTCGTGCACTTGGTTATTAATCCCGCTTTCAGTGCGCGCTTAGCTCAGTTGGTAGAGCATTCGACTGATACTCGAAAGGTCCTAGGTTCAAACCCTAGAGCGCGCACTGAGAACGGGATTTTTTTGCGCGCGAGCTAGTGAAAGCAAACTACTTTGCTTTCACTCCGGTTCCGAAGGAAATTGCCGATATTTATGAGGCAATAGGGAGTTGGTAAGCAGAGCTTTCTGCATTGTCGCTCGGACGAAATGTATGCAAGCATCCACTTCGCTCCTCGCTCGACGCAGTAGAGCATTCGATTGACCGCTTACAGCGGCTGTCCACTCATTGGGTATTTTTTGCAGGCTCAAAATTCCTCAATGAGTCTTGCGCTAGTCTCCCAGACTAGCTCACTCGAAAGGTCCTAGGTTCAAACCCTAGAGCGCGCACAAAACTAAGGAGACGAAAGTGAATACTTGGAGCTTTAGATGACTATAGGTTTTGTAGCGCTCTAGGGTTTGAAGACCTTTTGAGCTTAAATTGATTTTAAGAAAATTTAAGCCAAAAGGTGTACTGTTCCTGTAAGGAGCAAAATCCCTAGAGCGCGCACAACTACAATCCAAAAGAAAGAAGGCCCTAGAACAACCAAGCAAACATTGAGGAGTATCCGTAGACCATCAACGATTGATGAAGGGTGTTTCCAATGATGAGTGGTACGATAAGTTTTTTGTATCGGTAACCCATTATTGCTAACGGTATCAATATTGTCTCGTTAGGCACAGGTGCTAACATAAAAAACCCAAAGATAGTATACGGAATAAGTTGTTCGTGCTTTTTCATAAACGACTGTAGACGTTCAGTCAATTCAGGGTGATGAATGGAAGTGTATGAGCTACCAAGCCATCCAATCATAAACCCGATACTATCTGCGATAGTTGTACCGATAATGAAGCCACTGATGATCATCAGTGTCGACATATCTGCTTCCAAAAACAGTGGTGCAAAAGTCGCAGGTGGTATTGGTACGAAGGCATTGAGTCCTCCTATTAATCCCACAAAAACTACACCAAAGATGCCAAGGCTTTGCACAAAACTACGAATAGTCTCGTTCTCATTGATGCTTTCCGCTAAGAAAAAAGCAGCGATAGTGATGAGTGCGAATGCTGCGATTGCTAAAACTATTTTCAAATGATGATTTTTCATAAAGCTATATGAGACCAACAACTAGTCGGATACCTCTTTGGTCATGGTTTCAAGATAATCACGATTCGATGCGAGTGCGGTCATTTCCTGGTCGAGTTGTAGGGTCAGCATTATGATCATGGCGCCGAAGGCGATGATTGCAGTCCAAGCAATGTACGGGAAAGTACTACTCTGTTCCAAAACTTGCCTCATATGCTTATAAACATAACATGAGTCTAGGCTGACAGCTTTGGTCTTGGCGAGTATACTCTAAGGAATGCCACCTCTAGCTGCCCGTATCAGACCTCGAAATCTCGATGAATTCATCGGTCAGGAGCATTTAGTGGGCAAGGGAGGGCCTATATATGAAGCTATCGAAAAGAAACACTTGTTCTCCTTTGTCCTCTGGGGACCGCCTGGGGTGGGTAAGACAACTCTGGCTCGTATTTATGCCCAGTCACTCAAGGCGGAAATATTTGAGCTGTCAGCCGTGTCGGCTGGCAAGGAGGATATAAGAAGCATTTTGAAAGCCCCAAGCTTGCACTCCAAAGTATTATTCCTTGATGAAATTCATCGGTTCAACAAAGCCCAACAAGATTTTCTCTTGCCCTACGTGGAGTCAGGACAACTGACCCTCATTGGTGCTACTACCGAGAATCCGAGCTTTGAAGTCATTTCGGCTCTATTGTCACGCACTCGTGTTTTTATTCTCAAAGAACTGGAAGACGATGAGATGCGACTGATAATAAAGCGGACCAAACTTAAAGTCCCAAAAACAGCGCAGGATTGGCTGATTCGGATGGCTAATGGGGACGCTCGTTCAATGCTGACTCTCATTGATCAAACAAAAACCCTGAACGACAAGATTACGGTTGAGACACTTGAAAATACTCTGCAGAGTACCCACCTACGCTACGACAAGAAAGGCGAAGAACACTACAACACCATCTCGGCCTTTATTAAAAGTATGCGGGCAAACAATGCAGATGCTGCTATCTACTACTTAGCGCGGATGGTTGAGTCGGGAGAAGACCCACTCTTTATTGCACGGCGTATGGTGGTGTTTGCTTCAGAGGACATTGGACTCGCTCAACCAACTGCCTTAGTGGTAGCAAATGAAGTCTTTCGCGCTTGCGAAATGATTGGTTATCCTGAATGTGCAATTAACCTAGCGCATGGTGTGGCCTACTTGGCAGAAGCTAAGAAGGATCGTCGTTCATATGATGCCCTGCGTGCTGCGCAAGAGGATGTGCGACAACTAGGGAATTTACCAATACCAACCCATCTTCGAAACGCCCCGACTAAACTGATGAAAGAACTCGGCTACGGTGAAGGGCAGAAATGGGAGGCAGGGTTTGAGCATGAAAAGGGGTATTTGCCTGATAAAATCAAGAATAAGCGCTATTTAAAATAAATGTTATATTTGGCTAATTATGGATTTTGCTACATATTTCAAAGATAAAAAGATAACCGTCATGGGACTTGGGCTTCTCGGCCGTGGGGTAGGGGACGCAGCCTTTTTGGCTGAGTGCGGGGCAGATTTGATTGTGACTGACTTAAAGACTGAAGAGCAGTTGGCAGAATCGCTCTCCAAGTTGAAAGATTTTTCAAATATAAAATATACCCTTGGCGAACATAAGCTTGAGGACTTTGAAGGGAGAGATATGATTTTGGTCGCTGCTGGTGTGCCATTTGACTCACAGTATTTAGCTCATGCCCGCTCGGGTGGAATCACACTGACCCAAAGTGCGGCGTTATTTGCTGAGCTGTCGAAAGTGCCGATGATTGGTATCACCGGTACTCGTGGCAAGTCGACCGTAACAGCAATGATTCATCATGTTTTGGAAACAGTCACTGGAGAGAAAGTAATAAAGGGTGGTAACGTGCGCGGTGTTTCTAACCTACAGCTCCTCAAAGATTTGAAGGAAGATTCACTGGCCGTGTTCGAGCTCGACTCATGGCAACTACAAGGCTTTGGTTGGGCGAAGATTTCACCACGTGTGGCTGTATTCACGAGCTTTATGGATGACCATGCTAATTACTACTATCGAGCGAGCGAGCGAAATGATCAAAAAGATTTGAGCATTTCCGAGCGAGCGAAGATAGAAAGCTCTGCTTATAAGGGTGCAATGGAGGCGTACTTCGCCGACAAAGCCAATATCTTTCTATACCAAGAGGAGAGCGATGTGTTAGTCACAACTCCAGAAGTATTTGAACAAATCAAAACCTTTGCTACTGGAAAGAAAATTACTCTTGGGCAAGAGGTGGTCTTGGTTGATAGTTCGATTATTCCTGAAGACGCCATACTGAGTATGCCAGGTGAGCATAATCGCTTGAATGCATCTTTGGCGATATCTGCTTGTCGAACCCTTGGTCTCACTGACGATGAAATTTTTGATGCTATCGCGAGCTTCCCTGGAGTGGAAGGGCGTTTAGAACTCATAGCTACTACCGAAAGCGGTGTAAAAATTTATAACGACAATAATGCCACTACTCCTCAAGCGACGGTTGTAGGTCTCGAGGCTGTGGGGGGAGATAATGATGTTGTACTAATAGTTGGAGGTAGTGACAAGAATATTGAAGTAGGTAAATTGCCAGAGGCAATTTCACAGCACTGTGCCCACGTTGTTCTCTACTCTGGTACTGGTACGGAAAAACTAAAAGCAGTTCTGCCTCCCGAAGTAACTTTTGAAGAGCACAATACGATTGAAGAAGTGGTGAAGGCTGCAGTGGCCACAGCAGTACCTGGTAACGTTATACTTTTTAGTCCGGGTTTTGCTTCTTTTGGAGAAGAGTTTAAAAACGAATACGACCGCAACGACAAGTTTGTGGAGTCGGTGAATAAACTCACTAATAAGGATATTCATTAGAAAGTAAATTGATTATGTTATTTTTTCGCGTGTCCCTAGGGTTTCTAGTTGATATGTGGCGACGAGCGGTGGTCAAAAAATATCAATCTAGAAATGAGACATATGTCATGAACAAGTATACGAGTTTTAATGATGTAAGAATTACAAAAAATTTATTAATTTTTGCACAAGCAACTGGCCTTGGAGTAGACGGTGACCGTAAACTTATTGGTAATACACTATACCTTACACCAATAGGGTTAGATGGAATTGTAAAAATAGATTGGAACATCATTCAAAAAATTAATCCCTACAAATTGACAGAAGTAGAAGTTAGTCTAAAAAGACCGTATCGCAAGATGATCGTATTTGCATCTAAAAAGTTACGTTTATTATTTAGTACGGAAGAAGATATGTATAAATTCATTACTGAATCAGGGCAACGATTGCAAATCACCCAATGATTATAATTGTTTTAGTACGCGTAACGACAAGTTTATGGAGTCAGTAGATAAGCTCACTGTTGGTTCGGATATATAAAAATTCGACCGCGGCAAGAGTTGCCGCGGTCGGTAGTTCAGGTGCGTAACCGATGCTGGTATACAAACACCCAGTCTTGTTCTGGCGTGATAGAACGTAAGTTACTCAAGCCTATTTCCTGGTTGGGATTGAGGGACAGAGATGTGACATTTTGCCTGATGACACCCCAGCGCTCAAGCTGGCACAGAATGTCTTCTGACAAGCTGGTGTCACCAGTGCCAACGATATAGGCACGGACACAGTTACCATCCAATACTTCCAGTTTATGGAACAGAGACTGTACTACGCTGTCTGGAGGACAACATCCGCATGGGTTGGATAGAGATTCTTTCCGAATACGTGCCACTCCCACGCGTCCATTTTTCCAGTTCTCGACATAAAGGATAAAACTAAGCCGGATCGGAATGCAGACACAGTGACCAATTCCAGGGAGAACTCCTCCTTCGGCAAAGGTCATCGTACCTCGTGAAGAGAATTCTTCAGTGACTTGTCGCCATCCTGGCTGATTGTCTTCGGCCGGAGGACAAATAATGTGGGTTATTTTTGCTCCTAGCTTACGACCAGTCTTCATAATACGATAGATTTGAGGGTGAATATCACCCTCACGTCCACAGAGGCGAATCTGTGTCAGGGAGGTTTCTAGTCCCCATTCCCGACATACCTCTTGTGGTAGTGTGCAGCGTTTCGGTGATCCAGTCATTTCTAACCCCTTTTTTGCTGTTTGTTCTAATCCGTGGGAAATAGTATGCTAGCTCTACGATATGTCAACCAATTCGATCGATATTAAAGCCATAAAGAAAATTCACATGATAGGCGTGGGAGGCATTGGTATGTCTGGGTTGACCCGGCTTTTCTTGCATGAAGGTAAGGAGGTGTCGGGTTCCGACCGTGCACCATCAGATATCACCAACGCCCTCGAGCAGGAAGGAGTGAAGTTCTTTGGTAGTCAGACTGCGGAGAACATTAATTTGAGGACGGATATAGAACTAGTGGTATATACCGAAGCGATGGCCAAGGACCATCCCGAAATGGCAGCGACCAGAGAGCTTGGTGTACCAATGCTTAATTATTTCGAGGCACTGGCACTCGTGGCTAACCAGTACTACCTCATAGCGGTGGCGGGTACGCACGGAAAGACTACCACTACTGCAATGCTTATCGATATTTTTGAAGAAGCTGGTCTTGATCCAACTGCGATTGTGGGTTCACTGCGCGCTTCGACTGGAAGTAACTTTAGGGCAGGGAAGAGTAAGTATTTTATAGTCGAAGCATGTGAGTATAAACGAGACTTTCTATATCTTGAACCAGATGTACTTGTAATCACTAATATTGAAGCCGAACACTTAGATTATTATAAAGACCTGGATGACATTCAGACTGCTTTTCGCGAACTGGCAATAAAAGTACGAGAGGGTGGGGTAGTGGTGGCACAGGTAGCTGACCCCAATGTAGCATCTGTGCTCGAAGGGCTAGATGTTGAAGTAATAGACTACAAACCATACTTAGATTTAGAACTACCGCTTAAGGTCCCGGGAGTACACAACCGTATGAATGCAGCAGCAGCCAGAGCTGCCGCTTACAAGGTTGGTGTTGCTGACGAGGCGACAAAGACAGCTCTTTCAAATTTCGCTGGCACTTGGCGTCGCTTTGAATACAAAGGAACGTTAAATGGGGCACCAGTCTATGATGATTATGGACACCATCCAACTGAACTTACCGCAACAATGAGCGGAGCGCGTGAACTATTTCCTTATAAAAAACTAGTTATAGTTTTCCAACCCCATCTTTATTCGAGGACGGCGGAATTGTTTGACAACTTTGTCGAGGCTCTTTCACAAGCAGATAGGGTGATTGTGACTCATGTATATGATGCGAGAGACACTGGCAAGCAAGGTGTGACGGGGGAAACGCTGGCGGAGGCAGTTTCGAAAAATAATAAAGAAACAGCGTATATAGAAGCCTTTGATGACGTGGTGTGTGAGCTGAGGTCTAGTGTGACGGAGAGTGATGTGGTGTTGGTAATGGGGGCGGGAGATGTGTTGAAAGTGGCAGATGATTTGACAAATTAAAACTATATTATATATTACAAAACAGGAGGATAAAGCAATGAAGAAAAGAATTTCACGATTGGGCAAAATCGTCGTGTATATTAAGCGGTTCCTTGCCCTTGTAGGAGAGTACGAAATCAAAAAACAAATGGGGGAAGTCACGTTGCGTGAAAAATGAATTACGCAAGAAAGCTTCAAGGCGCTCCTTGCGCCTTTTCTTTTTGTCTAGTTTTTATATATAACAATCAAGGAACAGTAGACTTCGTCACTACACTTTTCTCAATGTAACTAAACTATTCTAGTCGTGGTTATCAACGGTAGGCACCTTGACCACGGAGAAGGAAATGACCACAAAAGTCTATGTAACTCGATCGGCGCGAGAAGAGAGGCGAATTTTTGCTGAACGCATGCTTCAGCATCTGCTCGCTACCCTCGCTGGTCGAATTCTCACTTCACAGAACCAAGACGTGACTAATGATTGAATGTGCACTCCTACACCTTCATCATTAAGTCCGTCTTCAATTTAAAGCCAGGCTGGAATTTCTTCCGGCCTTTCTTTTTGGGTGCGTGGGTGCTAGTTTAGTCTCATGAGCGGAATTCTATCAGTGGTAGCAACCCCTATCGGAAACATGGAGGACATTACCTTGCGCGCTTTACGTGTACTCAAGGAAGCAGATTATATTCTCTCTGAAGACACTCGAGTGACAGGCAAGCTTTTGAAGCGTCACGAGATAGAAACTCCTATGAAGCGCTATGACGCTCATGCTAGTGAGTCGGTGCACCAAAGTGTAATTAGTGACTTGGAGGACGGTAAAAAGATAACCTTAGTTTCTGATGCCGGTACTCCAGGCGTTAGTGACCCAGGAGTGCTGTTGGTCGGTATGGCGCGCGAGGCTGGCGCGCGTATAGACGCCATTCCTGGGCCTTCTGCTGTCACTGCCGCCTTTTCAATCGCTGGAATAGTAGGGAACCAGTTTTCTTTCTTGGGCTTTGTGCCACACAAGAAGGGAAGACAGACATTTTTTAAATCTCTAGAGGAGTATAAAGAGCCGGTAATATTTTTTGAATCTACTCACCGTATTATGAAGACCTTGGAATCACTAAAAAGTCTTCCGAGTGACAGAAAGGTTTCGATAGGGCGTGAGCTCACAAAGATGCACGAAGAATTTGTGACAGGTACACCTGAAGAAGTACTGAACTACTTTAACGAAAATACTGATCATCAGAAAGGCGAATTTGTAGTCATGGTGAGTACGATTTAGTGGGATTGGGAGGTTCTGGTATTATTTAGGTAATCATTTTTCTGGTTAGAAATTTTATTATTTTATTTACGTACCAAATAATATGACTAAAGCAAAATATGTAGACGGGTTTGTACTGACGATTCATAAAGATAACGAAGCTGATTATAAGAAGATGGCACGAGTTGGTGCTAAAGCTTGGATGAAGTTTGGCGCTCTATCATATAAAGAGTGCAAGGCAGAAGACGCTGAACCACAGAATGTAGCTTTTACTTTCCCGAAGATGACAAAGGCCAAAGAAGGGGAGTCTGTTTGGTTTGCGTTTATTGAATTTAAGTCACGTAAACATCGAGACGAGGTAAACAAGAAAGTGATGGAATACTTCGATAAAGTTTATGCAAATAAAGAAGTACCTATGCCTTTTGATATGAAGCGCATGGCTTATGGTGGGTTTAAGGTTGAGGTAAGCGGATAACAATATGTCAGAAAATAATACCTTCGAAGGTGGTTGTCACTGTGGCGCGGTCCGTTATCGGGTTTCGGGTCTTGATCTTGATAAGACGATTACTTGTAACTGTTCGAGGTGTTCAAAATTAGGCTCAGTTCTATCTTTTGTTCCAGCTGAGTCTTTTAATCTTCTTTCTGGTGAGGATAAGCTTAGTGACTATCAATTTAATAAGAAGGTGATTCATCACTTATTCTGCAGTGTGTGTGGAGTACAATCATTTAGTCGGGGAGTAGATGTAGAGGGTAAGCAGACGGTAGCGATCAATGTACGTTGTCTTGATGGGATAGATGCAGATTCGCTTAATTCAGAGAGGTTTGATGGTAAGAGTTATTAAAGTTTAAATGTTAAAATACTAAACTATGAAAAATTATCTTATTCCACTTGGTGCACTTGTGATTTTAGTAGTCGGTGCCGCTGTTGCATGGTACATATTAGATGGTCGGGAGATGGGAGGGGTGCAATCTCCTTCAGTTAGTGACCAAAGATATGAGCAGTGTATGAACTTTATGATGGTGGCACAGTTTCCATCTGGTGGTGCGGCCGATGATTTTCTTAAGGCTTGCTTGCGAGGTGAACCAGTTTTGCCAGAGGATATGGGTGACGTTCCTCCCCCTGGTGATATACCGATGCCAAATGAAGCACCGGTTACAACTAATGTAGGTCCAGGTTGTGTTGTTGGTGGTTGTAGTAATCAGATTTGTGGCGAGGCTGGAGAAGTTGAGGATATTGCAACCACTTGTGAGTATCGTGAAGAATATGCCTGCTATCAGGCAGCTCGTTGTGAGAAACAAAGTAGTGGAAGTTGTGGTTGGACCGAAACTGATGAATATAAGCAATGTGTGGCAACTATAGGGACAAGAGCAGAGTTAGAGGTCTATTAGTAGTCACTATCTATTGTACGTAAAATCCCGCTATAGGCGGGATTTTATGTGTTGTGCGCTTATCGAGCAGGTCAATGTTATAATACTCAGATTAACAGCCTTGATTCAAAATTCATTGTGTCCAGAGAATCACTAGTACTATTGTTGGGAATAATTACTTTCACGCTACCTCTCATTGGTGTCACACCAGTATGGAAGGAGTATGGTCAAATTGCCATTGGTGTTTTATTGGTCTTTGTTGGTTTCTCTTTGCGTCGTAGCTCATACTATCGCAAGATAACTCGCAGTAACGGGGAGATTAGTACAGACTCTTTCGCTGAAAGTCAGCCGACATTATTAGACTACACTCCAGAAGAGGTAGAGACAGATAAGTAATTATGATTAGATTGGCGGCACTTGGATTGGGTTCGGCTGCGGCCATGTTGACTGCAGTCTTATGGGTGCCTACTATTCAGACCGTCACTTATGACCGTAATGCACCTTCACTAATAGATGAAGTGATAGGCGCCGAAGAAGTTATCGTAAACGACGATAGGGAAGAGGTTCTTCATCAGCCTTTGCCAGAACAGGTTAAGGCTATCTATATGACGTCGTGTGTGGCCGGAACCCCAAGCTTTCGTCAGCGTCTAGTGGACCTAATTAAAGAAACTGAAATCAATAGTGTCATTATTGATGTGAAAGATTTTTCAGGAACTATATCGTTTCCACCAGAGAGTGATGCCTGGAGACCAGCCTGGGGGAAAGCCTCTTGTGGTGCTACCGATATGAAGGAATTCATCAAGGAATTGCACGAGGATGGAGTGTTTGTGATTGCTCGTATTACTGTCTTCCAAGACCCTTTCTATACTGGAGTGAAGCCGAGTCTGGCAGTTAAAAAAAATGACGGTGTAACGGTATGGAAGGACCACAAAGGCCTATCCTTTATTGATGTGGGAGCGCATGAATATTGGGACCATATAATTCTGCTAGCGCGAGACTCATACAATATTGGTTTTGATGAACTGAATTTTGATTACGTACGCTATCCATCTGACGGTCCAATGAGTGATATCTCATTTACTCACTCCAAAGAGTATCCAGGGGATGACATGATGCAGGCGAACCTTGAGGCGTTTTTTAGCTACTTGCACGACAAACTTTCTGATGAAGAATTGTTTGCTAAGTATCAGCACGTTAATACCGGACGAGAAACAAATGTCCCTTGGACCTCAGCAGACCTCTTTGGTATGACTACCACTAACTTTGACGACCTCTCTATCGGGCAAGTACAAGATAGAGCTGCACCATACTTCGACTTTATTGCTCCGATGGTATATCCGTCTCACTACCCAAAGAGTTTCTTAGGGCTAGGTAATCCTAACGACCATGTATACAAAGTTGTTAACTATGCGATGCAAAGTGGTGTGGACAGAATGAAGGCTAGTACCACCCCAATGATGGGCTTCAAACACACTAGGGTAGGGACTTCAACTCCAGCGGTTTATCAGAAGCCAGTTTATACAGCTGACAAGTTCCGTACTTGGATTCAGGACTTCGACTATGGTGGCGACTACGACGTTGCTGAGGTGAAAGACCAAATCAAGGCCAGCTATGATGCTGGAGTGATGAGCTTTATGATTTGGGCTCCGAGCAATATCTACACCAGAGGCGCATTAAATAGCGAATAGATTTAAAAGGCGTTACTTGAAAAGCCACGGTTGTGGAATAACTCTCTGCTATAATTGACCTTATGTACGATCCCGAGAGAATTACTTTTTTTGCGAAGACTGATGCGCGTGGCAAGAATGTGCCTTTTGGTATTAAGGCCAAGGACCGTACCCGACATGTGTACGTGATTGGAAAGACTGGTATGGGTAAGTCTACCTTGCTCGAAAATATGGCTGTACAGGATATTCGAAACGGTGAAGGATTTGCCTTCATCGACCCACACGGACAGACCGCCGAAACCTTGCTTTCATACATTCCCCCTGAACGCCTAAAAGACGTGCTGTATTTCGCACCGCATGATATGGAATATCCGGTGTCTTTCAACGTAATGGAAGACGTTGGTGCTGATAAACGACACTTGGTGGTTTCGGGACTGATGTCAGTCTTTGAGAAAATCTGGGTAGACGCTTGGAGTGCCCGTATGGCGTATATTCTCCAGAACACCCTAATGGCGCTTCTAGAATATCCTGACGCCACTCTGCTTGGCGTGAATCGAATGCTGTCAGACAAGGCCTACCGAAACTTGGTAGTGGCTAATATTAAAGACCCGGCAGTTAAATCTTTTTGGGTGGATGAGTTTGCTAAATACAACGAACGCTATATGCAGGAGGCGGGTGACGCTATCAAAAACAAGATTGGTCAGTTCACCGCCAATCCCGTGATTCGTAACATCATCGGGCAACCAAAATCCAGTTTTGATTTACGTAAGATAATGGATGAAAAGAAGATTGTGATAATGAACCTTTCAAAAGGTTTGATTGGTGAGACTAATGCGAATCTTCTAGGGAGTATGCTCACCACTCGTATATATCTAGCGGCAATGAGTCGGGCTGATGTGTCTCCAGAGCAAATGCAGAAGATGCCAAACTTCTATTTTTATGTGGACGAATTCCAATCTTTTGCGAACGCTACTTTTGCCAACATTCTTTCTGAGGCGCGTAAGTATAAGTTGAACTTAACTATTGCTCACCAGTATATTGAACAAATGGAAGAGGACGTGAGAAATGCGGTGTTTGGTAACGTCGGTACTACTATTGCGTTCCGTACTGGTCCTTTTGATGCGGAGGTATTGGAAACTGTCTTTGCACCAAAGTTTATGGCGGTGGATTTAGTGAACCTTGGATTCGCTCAGGTGTATCTCACTTTGATGATTGATGGTATTGGTTCAGCACCATTTTCAGCCACTACCTTGCCACCATTGTCCCCACCACTAAATGCCTTGAAGGATGACCTTATAGAATCTAGTCGTCAGCAGTTTGCTAAACCGAGACAAGTGGTAGAAGACGCAATTGCACTATGGATTGCTCCGGTTGTGGAGGAGAGGAGGGAGAGGACGGTAGACAAGGCGACAAAGAAAGAGGGGCCGACATCGGCACGTCCTGAGCCTGCAAAAAGCGCTCCAGTTCGTCGTAGCTCTTCGTCTAGTGACGATCGTCGTCCTGCACCCACTCCTGCCACTACTTCATCAGAACCTAGGCACGATAATCATGAAGGTCGTGATAATCGAGAAAACCTCAACGGCAGAGACACTCGTGAAAAAAGAGAAGCTCCGCAAAGACGTACACAAACCGAGCGCTCTGCACCTATAGTCAAGCCAGCTCAGACTAGTAAAAGCCTGGAAGATTTACGTGCTGTTCTTCGCCAAATATCACAGAGCGATGAAAAAGAGGAGAAGCCAAAAGCTAGTAAACCAGCTGACCTAAAAAGTGCTTTAGCTGCAGTGATGCCACCAGAGTCTAAGACAAAGAAGAGGGAAGAGAAGGTTGTGCATGAGGTGAAGATAACTGACAGCGCCACTGTGACCGAGGAGTCTAATACTAATGCTAGTAGTTCCAACAATAACGACTTCGACCCCAAGAAGCTAGAGCGAATGATGAGGGTAAAGACAGATGATAAGACGCCACTCAAATGACCTATGCAAGTACGAGCCACAATAGTTTTAATCATCACCCTATTGTGTCCCGCTACTGCTTTAGCGCTGGTTAATATTAATACCGCAAGTTTAGATGAGTTGGATACTTTGCCAGGCGTGGGTCCGGCCACTGCAGAGAAAATAATAGAAGCTCGCCCTTTTTCATCAGTGGGTGATATTGAAAACGTGGCAGGTATCGGCGGTCCTGGAACTAAAACTTATGACGGAATCATTGGACTCATTACTCTGAGTGGTGTAACTGAAAATGTTGTAAATGAGGAAGATGAATCAGAAGAGGATAACACTTCGAGCAGTCAATCAACTCAAACAAAAAATTCAGATAAAAAAGTTCTTTACCCAGTCACTGATTTACATATTACTGCACCAAACACCGTTCATGTAAATGAACAAGTTGAGTTTATTGCAGAGCCGATTGATGGTAGGAAGAATCGCTTGGTGCGCTACTTCTGGAACTTCGGTGATGGTGCTACGGCTGATACCGCCTCGCCAACTCACTCTTATAAATATCCAGGTACATATGTAGTGGTAGTAGAAAGTTATTATTTGAAAGAAGAAATAATAACTCGCCACAAAATAGAAGTTTTACCAGTAAATATAACTTTAAACACAGACATGACCGGAGCCGTGACGGTTACTAATAACGGAACAGAAGAAATTAATCTTCATGGTATGACAGTCGGAGGGAGGGGGGAATTCACTTTTCCTGAGTACAGTATATTAATGCCAAACAAGTCGATAACTGTTACTCCGGAAATTAACAATGAAGGTAGTAGGTTAGCAGTACTGCGCGACCAAGCAGGTGTATTGGTGGCAACTGAATTAACCACTCTACCTACAAAGTCAGCGTCACGTTCTACCGCTACAGTTGCCGCTAGAAGCGGATCAGTAAAGCAGGTTACAGAGGGTAATTATGAAAAAGCATCACAAGCAGATTCTACTATCTTTGGTCCGAAGGAGGCTTATGCCTCTGAGAATCAAACAGCATTTGCATCAGCTGCCGATACTGAGGACTTCTGGCCTTATGCAGGACTTTTGATAGTTATTCTTTTTGGTTTGTATTCTATTTATGCCAGCCGCCCAACTACTGAATTGTCGTAGTTTTATCTGTGGAAAACTCACAGAATCTATTTATATAGTGCTAAAGTTGAAATATTATTTCATAGTATTTATATTATGAGCGACTCTACATATAATACTTGTGTAAAAGTTTCAACAAGATACTCATTATTTTTGATAGTCGTATTTTTTAGTTTAGCGATTCCGAATTTCAGTCAAGCATTTACTGCTGTTACTCAGGATATTAGTACGGATACCACTTGGACTACTGAACAGAGTCCGTATCATATAAGCGAAAATATCAGTATTGCAACTGGGACAAGCTTGATTATTGAACCAGGCGTAGTAGTTAAATTTTCTGATTCACAGGGTTTGACTATAAGAGGTTCGTTGTCAGTGGTTGGTACTTCTGATTTACCAATATATTTTACTTCCATACATGACGACAGTGTAGGAGGGGATAGTAATGGAAATGGTAGTACTACTGCACCTGGTACTTCTCGAAAGTCCTCAATTGGCAATATTCCAACACGTTGGGGCTCCATAATCTTTGAAGCTGAGTCAACCGGTAACTTGGATAATGTAATCGTGAGATACTCTGGTTACGACAGAAGAGTAACTCCACTACCTGCTATTTATAATATTGGAGGGAACGTGCAGATATCGAACGGACATATTGATGACAATGGTTATTTTGGTATTGGACAACTCAGCGGAAGTTTGTCTCTGTCAGATTCTATACTAGAGGACCAGCAGGTTGGCGTTTCTATTAAGGATGGAGATGTAAGTATTACGCGTAATAACTTCAGTGACATTAATGGTTTTGGACTGATGCTCGATGGTAGTGGAGATATCTCCTTCACTGAAAACACTTTTAATGGCGGTCACATTGCGGTCACTTTGTGGTTATCGGGTTCAAGGAAATTAACGCACTATGGAAACAGCGCATCGGATAACTATATAAATGGTATTCTACTTGAGGGTCCTGTTTTGGCAGATACGGAATTATCTGGAGGTGACTTACCTTACGTGATTTCAGCAGTAGGTGGCTCAGATGCTGGCACTGGTGACCTTTCTTTTCCAAATCAACATGATTTGACTGTGGGTACTGACATTAGTTTGACCTTCTTGAATCAGGCTGTGGTCAAGTTGGAGGACGATGCAACTTTGGACGTAATGGGCACACTTAATCTTATAGGTAAGCAAGACCAACCAATAATTGTTACTTCACTATATGACAATTCGTTAGGTGGAGTGGTATGGGATCAGAGTGGTAGTAATAGTCCTTCGGTAAACCGGTGGGGACATATTAGTATCGCACCTGACGCTTCTGTAAACTTAAACTACGTAGAGCTTCACTATGGAGGAGACAGTCGATTTAACTCTAGCTCGGTCATTTTTAATCAGGGTGGTTTGTTAGATATAGAAAACTCAGTTTTCAAAAATAATCTGTCCTACGGCATTCGTCATCAAGGCGGTACTACGAATGTGTTTAATACAGTATTAGAAGGACACTCAACATACGGCATTTTTAATGAAACTGATACTGAAATAAATGCAGTAAATAACTATTGGGGAGATTCATCTGGACCTAGGCATGCAACGCTCAATCCTCAAGGGTTAGGTGATGCAGTTTCTGATAATGTGGCTTTCATTCCATGGCTTGATGCTCTGCCCGGTACCGAACCTGAGTGTTGTTCATCAGTACTCTTCTTGCCAGGAATTATGGGCACTGAATTGTTCGAAGGAGCTGATAAGCGTTGGGAACCCGAGGGTGAATCAGATGTGGAGAGACTTTTTCTAGATGAAACAGGGAAGAGTCTAAATGATATTACTATCGGCGACGTGATTGATACTTTTGATGGTCCAGCTATTTTTAGCGCTGACTTATATAAATCCTTCTTAAATGATTTGGAGGTAAAAAAGCAAGAAGATTTTATTGATGATTATGATGCTTATGGTTACGATTGGCGATTATCTTTATCAGATATTCTTGCAAGTGGAGAGTTGGAAAACAGAATTCGAGAATTAGCAACTGCTTCAAAAAGTAAAAAGGTCACTATAGTCGCACATAGTAATGGCGGTCTATTAGCCAAGGCTTTGGTTAATGAACTGGGAGGGGAAGCTGCCGGATTGGTGGATCAAATAATTTTGGTCGGAGTACCACAGCTCGGTACACCGCAAGCCATTGGTTCATTGCTGCATGGTTACGATTCTGGTATACCAACATTCTATTCAGATGCTCAGGCCCGTGACTTTGCTTTTAACTCACCATTCACCTATAACCTCCTTCCGCACGATAGTTATTCAAATAATGCTGGAGTTTCGGTGAGTACACCTCTGGTAACCTTCGATAATGGAGAGGCTACTCAAGTTTTTGTAGATACGTACGGAAGCGAAATATATAGTGGTAATCAGTTGAGAGAATTTTTGGCTGGCACCGATGGTCGCACATCTCCAGACTATGATGACTTGGTAAATCCAAGTAAAGCAAACAATGCTTTGCTACAAGCTGCAGTTAGTCAGCAGACCTCAGTTGGGCATCTTTGGCAGGCTCCAGAGGGAGTTAAAGTTTACCAGATAGCCGGTGTCGGAGAACTGACTGTTGCAGGTATTGAATATCAGACAATCAATTTGTGTCTAAGTGTAGTTAATGGTGCTACTGGTTGGTACTGCAACACTGGTACCAAGACATTAGGGTATAAACCAATTCGGGTGTTAGATGGTGATGCGACTGTTGTTGAACCAAGTGCACTTGCAATGCAAGAAGATGAGAATGTTAAGAGGTGGTGGATAGATTTGAAAGAGTACAACAAGATTTTATTTGGTCAGGTTACCAAACCTATTTTCCGTACAGAACATAAAGATTTATTAGAAATATCAGAGGTGAGGAATCTGATATGGAATAATTTAATTGGTACTTCAACGGCAATGGATTATCAGTTTATTTCCGCTAATAAGCCAGGTCTAGGATTAGATAAACGCCTGACATTTACCCTCCATTCACCTCTTTCACTTTCGTATAATGAAAATGATGGTACTGTCGTAGATGAGTCAAGTCCATATGGTCGTTATTCTCAATATAAACGCTACGGAGAAGTGCAGATAATTGATATATACAATGATGAGGAGGGAACTATTGTAATGCAGGGTGAAAAAACAGGCTCGTTTACTCTTGAGGTAGAGGAGTCCGATGGAGAGGAGATAACTTCTACAATTACCTACGCTGGTATACCCTCTAGCACTTCAACTGTTGCTAGTATTGAAGTAGGAGGCACGAATATTGATGATACTGCATCATTGCAAGTAGATTATGATGGTGATGGGGAGACAGACTTCATGTTGGAGTCTGCGGTAGATGAGACGGTCGCCTTACCCGATGAGCCGCCTTCTGAACCTACTGTCGAAGAATTAGAGAGTCAGTTCAAAACTTATGTTAATGACAATCTTACAAATAAGAGCGTCAAGAAGTCTCTTGTCAGGCAGATAGATCAGTTTTACAAACAATATCAACAACAAGAAAAATTAAAATCTAAGTCACCATTCTTTGCCAAACTATTTCAAAATAATTTTATGTTGCGATTAAGATTGCAAGCATTAGAAAGACAAATAGATTTATATGCTAGTTGGAATAGAGTGCCAATAGAAACGTCTGAAGAGTTAAATAGATTAATAAGTTTAATGATAAATAAATTATGAAGTATTTAACTAAAAAAAGTTTAATCTGGTGGTTTTTAGCCTATACAGCCATATCGTTACTTTGTGTGCTTTTTTCTGACTTACAAACTATCAAAGATATTCTTAGTTACTTATGGGTTGTTGTAGTGGGGACTGTATTACCAATATGGTTAATTTTATTGCCAGCCAATAAGCAAGTGTTTGATGATTGGAAACGTTGGGCTATAGTTTTGGTACCTATTACTGCAGTAATAGCAATATGGATTTTGTACCATAGTTGGAGTGATTGGTTGGGCGTTTCGGTCGCACTGTATTTAAGTCTTTTGTATTTTGTTTATTTGACGGTATCACTTGTAGTTGTAGGTATGGCTTGGCGGAAAAGTAGAAAAGGGTAGTAGTGACAGTATAAAAGTTTAAATACGCATCTATATTTTGAACCATATTGCCTTGGTATATGTCAGAGGTAGAGAAACTGGCCTATGTAGTACTTGTCAATTATCTGACCAAAATTGTTTGACTTTTTTACACAGTTTGCATATACTTGCTCGTATGAGCACGTATATGCAAAAAATTAAAGAGTTTCGCATCAAAAATAAACTCTCGCAGGAGCAGGTCGCTCAAGCTATTGGAGTCTCTCGTCCTACCTATTCCAGCATAGAGACAGGAAAACAGATGTTAAACACTGAAGAAGTGCAGAAGCTGGCAAGTCTTTTTGGTATTAGTGTTGATGAGTTACTCTCAGGTAATGTCCCTGATATTGCGAAATATAAGCACATGATACTTACATACCTTCGTATGGGTATTTCTCCAGACGGCAAAATACCAAAGACGAAACTTGCGAAGTTATTGTACTTGGCTGATTTTGCGTGGTTTTATGACCATACTGAAAGCATGAGCGGTATGCATTATAGAAAAATTGCATACGGACCAGTTCCGGATACTTTTTTTCGTGCGCTTGATGAGCTTGAAGAGGAAGGAAAAATTGAAGTTGAGCGCAAGCATGATGAAGCTAAAGATAGAAACGTTATTCTCGTTAGTGAGTCAAGCAGTAACAGGAATGAAAAGATTTCTACGCTGAAACCTGAAGAAATTAAGTTGATGAAAGAAATTGGAGAGAAATGGAAAGACAGGAAAACGCAAGAAATTGTTAATTTCACGCACAATCAACTGCCATACGCACTTTGTCGTATGGACGAGATTATTCCCTATGTACTCATAACTCAAGAGGATCCAGATATGGTGTTCTAATGTCTTTATGCCAAGTAACGTTTCTGTACAGATTGAAAAATTTGCTGAAAAGCATTTTGTGAAAAAATTTGAGAAGAAACACAAGCAACATTGGCGAATAACCATTCAAGCAATTATTGCTGAGTTAGAACGTATTGATCAGTTACTGTTAACTGACAGGGCAGAAACCATCTGTGATGTTGATGGTTTAAAGATAATAAAGACAAAGTTTCGGATAGCGGGCACAAAGGAATCAGCAAAAACTTCTGGAAATCGTTGTATTGTGGCATTTCATACACACAAGCAGTTTGTGTCAGTGTTGCTTGTATACGGAAAGACTGATATTAGCAGTCGTAACGAAACAGCAGAGTGGCAAAAACTTATAAAAAATAACTATTCTGAATATAGACACTTATTTAAATAGAAAACATTCTTAATAATTGTTCTTTGAACAATTGTAAGAAACTCGAAAGGGGAGTGATGTATAATTTCTAAATGCCAGAAGATGAACTTAGTTCATTAAACAAAGAAAAACTCACCTTGACGGAAGAGGGGCTTTTAAACCCAGCCAAACGGGCTGAGGAAGTTCTTGAGCAAATTTTAGGTACCGAGGAGGCTCTTCGAGACCATGGTCCAGAAAAGGCGCGCATGACTGTGGCGGACGCCATTGCTGCGCGCCCGGTGCTTGACCAAGATACTGGTCGCACCAAGCCGAGAGTTTTAATTGTCACAACTAATGAAAACGTGCTGCTCGCTGGGACCAGTATCCGTGAAGAGTTTGTGGGACTGGCTCGTCAGCTCGATGAACTACATGTTATGTGTCTAATTGCCCGAAATGGTAAAGAGGGCTTTGATAGAGCAGGGGATAATCTTTGGTTCTACCAAGTACGAGGTAAGCACTGGTGGAATTTACCAGGGGCCGCGAAGCGAGCAGCTATGGAGGCTCTGACTTGGAACAAAGTGCCACGTCCGGACATCATAGTTGGGATTGATCCATTTGAGGCTGGCTTGGCTGCCCGCTCTATTGCTCGCAAGTTTGGTCGTCCAGTTCAGTATCATGTTTATACTGATTTCTTTCATCCAGATTATAAAGAGGCGGCGCCGGATAATAACTGGAGAATCCGCATTGCTAAGTTTCTTTTGCGCAGAGCTAAGAGTGTGCGCACGCCAACAAACATCCTAAAAGAAACCTTGGCCGGGAAGTTTAAACGGATTGGTGACTTAGCTGTCTTGCCACGTTTCTATAACTTCACCGGGCTTCTCGATTCAAAACCGGCTTTTGATTTGCACCAGAAGTTCAAAGATTTTGTTTTTATCATCCTTGCATTCGGACCACTGACTGCCACTAGCCCTTTGCACGACTTATTCGCGGCGCTCAATCGGCTTCTGCGTAACCCACGTATTGGGCTGGTGGTCATCGGGGACGGTCCAGCTCGAACTATTTTTGAGGAGAAGGTGAAGATACTCGGTATTGAGAAAAGTGTAGTGTTTCAGAAAAAGATAGAAGACCAGGTTTCCCACCTAAAAACTTCTGATTTGATGGTGGAGCTAAATACTGATGAAGAGAGTGAAACAAGGGTACTGCAAGCGGCGGCAGCAGGGCTGCCACTTGTGATGAGGGCTACTGATTTGCGCCGTGACCTATTCAAGGACGGCACCACGGCCTTTATTTGTGAGCCGGATGATATCCTCTGTATTTCTGAAAAAACCTCTAAATTTATCAATACACCAGTATTGCGCGAACAGTTCGCTGACTTTGCCCAAGATATGGCTCGTGAGCGCCTCCACGAGGACCCTGAGGCCCATTTCCAGGCCCTAGCGCTATCTATAGAGTCAGCCCTCGTTTCGACCCAGCAATAGGGAAAATTGGACGCAAAAAGACGCTACTTGTTTTTATTTGATTCGTTAAAGTAATTTACTGATTTGCTGAAAATCAGTAAATCAGTTATACTGAAATTACTATGAATACAGTCACTTTAAAACAACGAGGTGTAATAACCTTGCCTAAAAAAATCCGCGACTCCCTCGGTTTATTTGAGGGGCAAACTTTTCGTGTAGAACAGAAGGACGATAAAATTATTTTAGAACCAGCAGCATCCTTCGACGCTAGGCTTTTAGCAGATATTAAAGAAAGTCTTGAGGATGTGAAGCAGGGGCGCTACATCCAGTTCTCTACCGTTGGTGAATTTAATAAAAAGATGCGTAAAGCATATGGAGATAAAATTCACGAATAAAGCACAGAAACAGTACGCTAATCTGCCACACACTATTCAGAAAAAGGTGGATAAGCAGATAGTCTTTCTATTGCAAGACCACAGACATCCGTCACTGAATGCTAAAAAATATAGCACCGCAACTGGTGACTTGTGGCAGGCCAGAATTGATAAAAGCTACAGACTGTATTTTTTCATTGAGAACCCACACTATATTGTAGTATCGGTAATAAACCATCCAAAATAATATTTATTCTTTGCAAACAAGAATAGGGCAATTTGGCACAATTAAGCAATGATCATTATATCTATGTTAGAAAGTTTTCTTCCAACTTTTTCAAAGTGTCATCTTCACTAGTTACTTCCACAGTATCAATAACGCCGACGACTGTTTCGTCGTTACCGCCTGGGAAAAGTGCATCTCCAAAATAGACACATTTGTCCGCGTCCCAACCCATCATTTCGATGAGTCTCTTAGTGTTGGTGCCTTTATTTAGCCCCTTTTTAAAGTAGTCAAAACAAGTACTACCGCCAATTTGTACTTCCATAGTATCGCATACAAATGGAAACGCACTGATTAGAGATTTTCTTCTTTTAAAGTCACCGTCACATTTCTTCTTATCTTCAGGAGGTGCGTTGTGCCCGTAAATACTAAATGAAATCTGTGAACCTCGATCTTCAATTAAGTCAGTCCTATCTGGAATATGATAATCAAGTTGAGGAAGAAGCGTATCGATATGTGTCTGTACTACCATCTTCTCCTCTGGTGACAGTACGTTTTCCCAAAGCATTGATCCGGTTGGGTCAATCGCTTGGTTACCATTCTGACCAAGTAGATATGCCGACAATTCACCTATTTGTTTTCTCAGTTGCGAATTTTTCGAACCAGACACAACTATGATAGTTCGCCCTAGGGTAGGGAGGAAGTCTGCCATTTCTGGCTTGATTGATTGTCGACTCGGAGTGAGTGTGCTATCCAGGTCAAAGAAAAGGTATTTTTTATTCTTTAGACTCATATAAATAATCGTAATATTGCTTTCAGATACGCCAACCAATAGTTTGGATAGTCATTTCGGTATTTTTTAATAATTTTCAAGTGAGCGATAGCGCCATTTTTCTTTTGAGCAATTGAGATGTTGTTACCGTGCAGACGGTAGCTGGTCATTAACTCAGGCAGATTTGCAAATTGTCCCACGAGTCCAAGTCTCAAAAATAAATCATAGTCTTCCCAAATACTAACGCTACCGCTTTCGTCATAGGGCTTTGGTAGGGGTAGGTAGGCGCGTCGTATTAACACTGCAGAGTGGGTAAACTGATTGCGAAGGAGCATCTTCTTACGGATGTCATTGTCGGTCAGAGCGTAATTTAACTCACCAGTTTTTGAACCTTCACCATTTATGACAGATACATTGGTACCTACTACCACATGGTCCTTGTGCGATTCTAAAAACTCTACTTGCTTAACAAGCTTATCTTTGTCTGACCACAGGTCGTCACAGTCGAGTACGGCAATGTATGTACCTTTGGCTAGAGCAAAACCACGATTGCGGTTTTTTGTTATACCTAGGTTTTCTGGAGCAGGGGAGTAGACTATGCGTCGATCTTCGTGAGAGAAATTCGCAACCACCTCTGCGGTTTGGTCAGTGGAGGCATCATCAAGTACCAGAAGTTCCCAGTTGGAGTAGCTTTGACTCAAGACACTCCTGATTGCTTCACCAACAAGAGGTGCTCGATTATATGAAGTCATCATTATAGAGACCAGAGGTTGTTGTTTTAGAGTCGTATCCATGTTGAAGGAATGATATCTTTATACCAGTTTTCGTGAAGATTGGACCACTTACTAGGAGCAATTACTATTTTATTGGGATTGTTTCCAAGCCAGGCACCCCACCAAGAAAAGGACGAATTAGCGATGATGTGGTGGTGAGACAGTGACATTAAAATCATTTCTTCATAGTCTTTAAACTCTGGATTTGAAACAAAAGTAGCATCAGAGCCAAGAGGTAACTCTGAGCGACACCAATCTATGTCGTCTGAAAAAACGTAAAATTTGGCAGAGGGCACAGACTCACGAATGTGCTGAATTGCTCGTTCGTAATATTCTTGTGTAACGATACCGCCAAAATCTGGATGAGTCACGTAGTCACCACGACGAACATGAAGCGATACAGCGTTGAGCTCACTTTTAATTGTATTGGCTATTTCAGCTGTCTTGCCCTCAAAGGGTGCCACTAAAGAAAAGTCTTGGCGTATCTCATCCGCATAATCCTGAAAGTATTTTTCTGATTGAAAGTAGCCATCTAGGTACACTGTCTGTCCGTGTTTTTTCAAAATACTAGAATCAAAGCCAACATAAAAATTTTTGGTTAGCTTTTGCTTGAGGCGAGCAAGTAGTTTAGGAAATTTCGGTACAACATCAGGTTCTATAACCTCTGCTTTAATAGCAAAATTTTTTAAAGAAAATTTCCGCGCTGTATCACCTTGATACTCACTCCATACAAGAGAGAGTTTATCATTATTACGCAGTGACAAGGCTCGGCCACAGGCGTATTGAAACATCTGGTTACCTAAACCCCCTTTGATATTGAGAATTATCATGATTTTGTGAAGACAAAACAACCACAGGCATATGTTTCATCTTTGATTGACTCTGGTCCGGTGTTGATTATTGGAGCTCCATTTTTCTCAGGTATTAAAGTAAATTCTTCTAGTTTCAAGTCTGGAAAGAGAGATACCGCTGTTTCGTATGAATAGATGCGGTGCGCATTGTATTCAATACGAGATTGCTTTCCTACCGGAACTACAAAAAGCAATTTGCCACCTTTAGCTAATACTCGCGATAGTTCTTTGGCTGCCTTAATGTCGCCTTCTGTATCTAGTGGGTCACCATAGCGACCAAGTCCAATGTGTTCCACTACGTGCATGCAAGATAGTGATGTAACACTATTGTCATCAAACGGTAGCTGAGTGAGGTCTGCGTGCTTGCTCTCGAGGTTTGAAAGGCTTAATTCCGCTGGACGGTAGTCGTAAAATTCTACTGGTATAAAAGCTGATACGATACCTGAAAAGTACAAAGATGATGAGATATCTATATGTTTTTCTGGGGATATTTTTTTGACTTGTCTGGCTGCCCAGGCAGTGAAATATACATAGTGACGGTCAAAACCAGTTTTAATAGTTTTGTCTTTTATACAAGGATAGACATCGGTTAACTTCATTGAAAAACGACCATCATTAACTCGAGAAAAACGCCAGAATTCACCAATGATAAAAGGGAATTGCACCAGCCGTATCAGTTTTTTTATAAAGTCTTTCATATGAGATTGAGAAGTTTTTGTGCACTGGCACGGTCAGATAAGTATTTGTCACAGTATTTCTTTGGGTGCAGGGATGATACCTGTTCAATCATTATAGGTAGTTCTTCAACGTTTTCAAAAATAGCTCCTAGTTCAGGTGTGAGATATGGACAGTTGATCTGTGGAGAATCCCAAGATAGGTCATTCGCTTCCCAGTGAGTGCTTTTGTTCACTAGTGTAGGCACATCATGTGCCCAGGCCTCCTGCAGAGCGAGTCCCTGGCTTTCTGATTTTGCTAAGTAAATGAGATAAGGGGCCTCAGAGAGAGCTTCAAGGTAATCCTTTTGATTGAAAGAACCATAACTGAAGACAGTTGCCGGTACTGCTAGTACCTCCTGTATCTTTATGAGAAGTGAAACGTCACCTAGTTTGTCGTAAATAATCGGCTTACTTGTGCGTGAAGATGCCTTGCTAATCGGCACACCTGCGGGCCACACTTTGATTTTGTTTGCTATCTCAGGAACTACTTGCATATAAAGATCTGCTACCCATTGTGAAGGTACTAAAATCACGTCTATTTCTTTGTTCAATAAAATCCCATTGCAGTCGAGAGGATGGGCAACAATGTTTGGTCCGGCGATTAGCTTTTTAATTAGACCTTTCTTTTTATGTAATATATTTTCACGCAAGGCTTCAGTTCCAGATAATACTACGACTGTGCCGGTATCACTTGTGAGGCAGTTGCGTGAGAAGGGAATATTCAACTCCTTTAGTCCACGCAACAGACTGTCTTCTACCGCATTCGGGCCAGAGTATTTCCTGGTTATTTTTCTAGCTGCCCACTTCCAAAATTCCTTAGAAAATTTTGAAGTAGAGCGGGTATAAATGGAAAGCATATTATTTTGGTGTGCACAGGTACATAGAAACACCATCGGGAATATCCTCTAGGTCAACTAATCCTTCAGCTGCATTTCTTTCAACTTTATAATCTTGGTCATGAAAAAACTTTATTATCTCTGTGAAGTGAGGATGTATAAACTTACGTTCGGGAAACTTTTTTGCTATTTCAATGAAACAAATCGGCTTGTATTTTTTGATGGTTTCTTTTGCTCCTTGTAACACCTCCCATTCATATCCCTCAACATCAATTTTTATAAAGTGTGGAGCTGGTAGATCAAGTGAATCTAGTGTTTTTACAGTAACCTTGAGTGATGGCAAAGAAACCTCCCCAAGAAAATCTGTAGTGAGCGTAGAGCCAGAGCCAGCTAAACTAAGTTCTAGGATATCCTCTTTATTGCCAAGTGCTACTGTATGGGTAGTTACTTTATCTTGTGTTCCATTTAGGCGGGCAGATTCTTTAATGCATACTACATGTTCTGGTATAGGCTCGAAGGAGTGCACTGTCGCATTAAATTTAGTTGCCGCTAAAATACCGTAATAACCGGTATTGGCACCAATGTCGTACACAACAGGGAAATTTATTTGGGAAAGAATTTTAAGCACTAAATTAGTATCTTCTTTCTCCACTACTCCATTCTGTGCGATGCCATAAGCGATGTCTGTACTATCATAGACATTGCCTACGTACCAAAATCCAACATCACACCTAACGGCAGTCTTGCCGAGGGAGTTGTGACTATTAGGGGTAATATAAAAAAGTTGTTTGCCGGTTAGTTTTTTAAACCAGCTAGTAACTATGAAAAATATTTTGCGCATATTGTTAGGTCAAATACTTTGCTGCCAGTTTTTCAAGTGCGGAAAAGTTCTCCTTATACCAAGTGACTGTGCGGTCAATACCTTCTTCAAAAGAAATTTTTGGTTTAAATCCAAGCTCAAACAACTTTGTGGCATCAATGTACTGATCTGGTATTTCAATGAAGTTGGCTGGTTTCGGTATTATAGTTGGCTCTATGTCTTTAACTTTTTCTCGCAATGTCTCTATCAGAGATTTTACACTCTTTATGCTGGAGCATTTAGAAAGGTCGGTTAAATCGCTTGAGACGTACGATCCAACATTAAAAGCTGGCCAACCGTAAGTGTCGGTTCCGCTACTTGGCATATTGCTATGTTCAGTACCATAATAAGCCTCAATTTTCTCTGCCATAAGCAAGTATGCATCCACAACGTCTTCTACATATATATATTCACGTAATACGTTTTCGTTTCCGATATTAATAACCGGAGGTTTGTCAGACATCAAACGCATTACAGTGCGTGGTATTAGTCGAGTGAAATTCAGGTCACCAGGTCCGTAAATGTTACTTGAGCGACAAATCATTACGGGTAACTTGAATTGGAAAGCGTAGGTTTGAGCGATCATGTCCGAACAAACTTTAGATGAGCTGTATACATCGAGGCCACGCAAAGCGTAGCTTTCTTTGTATGGCAATTTTTCGTATTCGTCTGTAGCATGATCACCATATGCTTTGTCTGTTGAAGCTATAAGAACTCGTGGAATTCCGCTTACACGGGCGACTTCGAGAATATTAAGTGTCCCCATAACGTTGTTCTCAATGGTGGACATTGGGGAATTGGCCGCTGCACTAACAATAGCTGTGGCAGCTAGATGAAAGACAGTATCTATCTGGTGGCGGTCACAGACACGTCTAATTTCGTCATGGTCGAGTAGGTCACAGTACTCAAAGTCGGGTTGTTTTGTTGAACTCCCGTTCTGTAAAAGATCTAGAGTCTTTAGTGGTCGATTATGGCGTACTGTAGCCACTACCACTGCGTTTGCATCAAGGAGCTTCTTGATTAAATGCGCAGCCACAAAACCATCCGCTCCTGTAACTAAAACTCTCTTTCCGAACCAAAAATTTCCGCTTCCCATAATTAGATATTAGCGACTATATTCCTTATATTATCAGAATATACTAGGGGAGAGAAATTCTCTGCTCCAATCCTCTTGGAGGACATCTGCATCTCTGACCATCTATCTGGATGCTGTTTATGAAGTCCAATGAATGTCTTCATGTGTTCACTGTACTTAACCACATCATCGGTGTCAGCAATTAGGGCACAGGATTCATTCAGATATTCCAAATGAGCGTTCCAGATGTGAGAACGGTGAGTGATGATAGGGTTACCGACCATTAATGACTCAGCTATAGCGACACCGCTAGTTTCTCCATCGCGACGAAAGTGCGCCATTGCGTTGATTGCACCGTGGAATGCCCAAACGTCATCTTCTGATGCGCTAGGGGGTATAAAGTGAACACGAGGTACGCTCTCGTTTTTAACAATGTCTACTAATACTGGTGGTGGTGACATTATTAAGTAGTGCGTATTTGGATAATCAGGCGCAATCTTTTGCCATGCACGAATACCGATGGGATCAAAAATTGCATCATCGTTGCGACCAATGCGTCCAAACACAAAATCTGATTCAGGAATATTAAACTTTGCCCTTAAATCTGCACCTAGTTGCCGAATGTTCTCTGGGGGTTCTTTTGCTAACGGGGCATACATAGTGATGTCACGTTCAGGTAATTCGCCAGTCCATTGCTGGGCGTGCAAACGGACAGTGTCGGAAATACCAATAAATTTACATACGTTTTTTTGCAAGGTCGGTGCGCCAAAAATATTTACAAGGATAATCGGAATATTAGTAATGATATTCCAAGGATAGTGAGAATATCCTGGACTAGCGGTAACAATTAAGTCGATATCGTGTTCCTGTAAAACTTCCTTGATATGCGGATTCATTCCGGTCATACGGTGGGGGACAGCTATTTCGTTTGTGTCGTAGGAAAAAGGTATAAAAACAATATTCGGATGCATCGCTTGTTTCCGCTCGTCAGCAAATGTTTTGTCACCATACATGAAAATTACTCTGTATTCCTCTGCTAACGAGTCTGCAATCAATTGCAAACATTTTTCCGTACCAGCAAACGACAACCCACTGATATGGTAGACGAGTATATTTTTTACTTTATTCTTTGCAGGAGTGTATTCTTGTAAGTCTGGGTACAATTTTTTCTCCCATCTTGCCATGCGTATTCGCCAATACCACTCACGCACTTTCACTACTAGCGTTCGAATAGGACGGGGGAGTATAAATAGTATTTTTTTAAGCAGAAAACGCACAATATAAGTTTTTTACTTTATTCTTCACGTCGTTTAACATCAGTAACCATCTAGGGGCTATGGTAGGTTTTGGTTCACGTCCAATTTCCTTTATAAATAATTCTCGCAGTTTAGGGATGTGCCAAATGTCTAATGGTTCAAAAAAGAGGATACCTTTTTTCGCTAACATGTCTAAAACCTCATTTTGTCGTTCTTCGTAGATATCAGCAAAAACTTCTGTTGGGGGCATTGTGATACCTTCTGTCCATTCGGGTTCGATACGTGCCGGTTTAACGTTGTTGAATTGCGCGACAGAGTACCGATGATTGATGCGGAGCGGATTGATACCACCGAGCAATTCTGTACACATGTACCAGACCTGTTTTATTTCAGAACGTGCTTTTGCCATATAATGCAGGTGCAATATCGGATATTCCGTCTTGAATTGATTTTTAATATTTGGAATACGAGCGGTATGATCGATCAGTAATTCTTTCTCTTCATATTGAACACTTGATTTGTCATCAATAAAGGCAAACTCCTTGGTGCTATCTTTCCACACACCGTCAATTCTGTATTTTGTGCCGTCTTCTATTAATTGTATCCAATCTGCCTGGAAAGAGACGGCTTTTTCATTGCCGAATGTTTTCATTGCCTCAACGGCTTTCGGGGATAGTAGTTCGTCTGCATCTAGACAAATAATGAGATTATTTCCAGGTATTTTACGTGCTTCTCTAAGCAGGTCCCAACGTATTTTATTGGAGGCACCAGTAAAGTTATTATCAATAATTGACACCTTGGGAAAGCGTTTGTATATATCTCGAGACCCGTCTGTGGAATGTTGATCTGCAATAATAATATGATCAGAAAATTGGGAAAAATTTTCTAATACGTATGGAAGTATCCAAGCCTCATTCTTTACTGGGAGTAAGGTAATTGTTTTCATATATGAGATGATAAGACGCGTTTATTTTCTTCTGCCTGCAATTCATCGCGAGAGCCTGATAGGGTGGTACCGTCGTTACGGAAAATTCCGCTAATGGCTAACGTACGTACAAAGTGAGCATCCTCTTTAGCGGCTCTTGCTTGAAATTCATAGTCGCCCGCGATTTTAAATGATTCGTCAAAATAACCAATTTTCTCAAAGAGCGTGCGTCGTACCATAAAGTGCGGACCGAGGTGCATTTCTTTAATAAAACGCCCTTTTTCAAACTCTGGTGGGGTAAAAGTTTTTATTTTTGCGAGTATTGGAAAACTAATAAACTGGACAAAACGATGGTAGCGAAAAGGGAAGTAGACAATATCTGCTTGGAACTCGACCAATTTTTTTTGGCCATCAATTATAGCTTGTGCAAAGCGAGTGTCATCTACTCCCCAGAAAGTGATAAAGTCCCCGCGAGATTCTCGAACTCCTCGGTTCCAGCTGGCGTAAATTGGCTCACGTTCGACGTATAGTACCCGAAAAGGGGCTGTTAATAGCTTTAAAACGAGCAACTCATTGTCAGTTGGTTCGTTGGCGACTAGTATAAACTCATGATCGACATCATTTCTCGTCAGCTTATTTGATAAAACTTCAGCATCACTCAAGAATCTTTGGATATGCCTATCTGTTTTGTACATTGATACAATGATTGAAATCATATTTATTTTTGGACTGATTTAAATTGTTCTAACATTGCTGTGGCATATTTTGTCCAAGAAATATTTTTGGACACAAAATCATAGCCATTTTCTGAAATAGTTTTGTATTGCTCAGGGTCGTTACTTAGCCTAATAATAGCTTCGGCAATATCGGCGGGATTTTTTGGTGAGATAATCCAGGCATTTTCTTTGTGGGTCAGCATTTCGCTACCGCCAGTGCTATTTGAAACTATAACTGGAAGCTTGCTTGCCATCGCCTCAAATATAGCCAGTCCCCAAGTTTGAAGGTGGTTTGGGAATACAAAAAAATGATGTGAAGCAAAGGATTCAACAAGCTCTTCCTCGGATATTTTGTTTAGTAAGATAATGTACTCAGTCAAATGATTTTCCCTAATTATAGTATCTAGGTTTAATTTATAAGGATTAGTTGAATCATGTGCGCCAATAATGGTTAAAGTTGCATTATAGCCTTCGTTCCGCAAAATCTTTATGGCAAGGATTGCATCCTCGAAGCGACGATGCTCCATCAGTATACCTATACCAAGTAGCCTAATAGTGTCGTTCTTGGTCGGTGCGGCCATCGAACGGTTTTGGTTTTTAGCAAAGTGTTGTATATCAAGTCCGCTACGCACCACAGTCGCCTCTACTCCGGCAAGCTTCTTCATCCAGACACGATTTAAGTGATCTAAAACAATTATTTTATTGTGTTGTTTTAATAATAAAACCTCTGGCAAGTCTGATAAAAACCGGAAGATTTTTTTAAATATATTCTCTTTTATTCCGAACCGTATGGCGCTCCAACGATTAAGGTCAGGATCATTTATCATTGCCACTGAAACCAGCTTTGGATTTAGTCGCTTAACATAGCGTGTTATTGGGTGACAACTGCTATGAGGATTTATCACGTCTACATCTGTTGGTATAAGTAGGGCTAAGGCCTGTAGATTTTTCTTATTTAGCACAAAACTCTGATGCAATCTTTTCAACAGCTTGTTCTCTTGAAGTGATGCGCTGGCGGTTCTCCATTCGGATTCGGTTTTGTAGAGAGAGATAATTTCTATGTTTCCAAAAAGCTCTTTATATTCGCTGTTTTCATCCCAGTAATATGTGTATATCGCTACGTCTTGACCAGTTTTAGTTAGCTCACTAGCTAGATATAATGCTTGGCGTGATGCACCACCAACCCCAAGAATACTGTCTATAACAATAGCTATTTTCATATTTAGATAAGGAAATCATCGAAAGCTTTAATTATGTAAAGAAGATCTTCTTTTGATAATCCAGGATGGCAAGCTATATAAAATCCGTTATCGTTTATGTGTTTTGCTACTGGATATTGAGCGTCGAGATTGCCAAAAAGTTTGCGATATATGGGTTGGTTAATAAGGGGCATTGCATAGCGTGTTTCAATTCCGCGTTCTTCAAGATGCATTATTAAGTCTGCTCGCTTAATCTTTTTGTCCGTAATAGTGATGGGGAACCCAAGGAATGAATGACCCCGGTCATCAAGAATGGTTGGTAATCGTAGACTACCGCTATGCTTTGATAGGTTTTTAATTAGAAATTTAGCGTTACTTACACGCTTTTTTACAAAAGAAGATAGTTTAGTGAGTTGTTCTATTCCAAGAGCTGCCTCCATTTCTGTTAAGCGATAGCTGTACCCTACGTCAACAAATGAAAATCTACGGCTAACTAATTTAAAAGCTTCTTTTTTATTAGATTCGGCAACCTTGTCGTCATCGTCAATACTTAGGTAAATGGAATCACGACCGTGATTCATTAAACTTTTCATTTTGATGGCGTATTTCGGATTACTCGTAGTAGCAAGGCCACCTACTCCGGTGGTAAGAACGTGAGCTACATAGGTGGAAAAACAGCCTATATCACCAAGGCTGCCGACTGAGCGACTTCTATAATTTACTCCCATTGTTTCGCAGGAATCCTCGATGACTTTCAATTTGTGCTTTTTAGCAATTCTGTTTATTTCGTCCATGTCTGCAGGTAAGCCAAAAAGATGTACAGGAATAATCGCGCGAGTTTTTGAGGTGATATGCTTTTCTATTTGTTTTGCGTCTATATTATAGGTATTAGGTTCAACATCAACGAAAACAGGCCGAAGGCCGTTTGTTATGATTACATTTGAGGTGGCTATAAAAGTGACAGATGGCACTAACACTTCGTCGCCATCAGCCCAGTTATGGATAGATTTGAGAGTATGTAGGGCGATTTGCAGTGCGGAAGTCCCACTGACGGTAAAAATTGAAAACTTAGAATCGTGCACTTTTGCAAAATCACTTTCAAAACGTTCACTAAGTGGGCCATAAGATAGGCGATTTTCATCCAAAGTTTTCCTGATAAGCTTTTTTGCCAAAGGTCCTATGGATAAGGTACCTATAGGGATATTGCGTCTATTTTTTGCTTTCATTTTCAAGAAAAGATTTAACGGTTTCAAATATACCATCTTCTATAGAGTGGTGCGATTTCCAACTTAATTTTTCTGTTGTCAAGGTAGTATCAAGATATCTTTTTGAGGCTTTTGGGGCAGTCTCAGGTTCCCATAAAATTTCACCCTCAAAACCAATTGCTTTCGCCACATAACTATAAACTTCTTGTATAGTAATCGGTGTCCCAGTCCCTATGTTAAGTGTGGGAGGAAGCATGTTTGATTTGACCGCTTTTATTATGGCATCTGTAGCGTCATCAATATAAAGTAGTTCTAGGGTGGCAGTACCGTTGTTTCCTCCAAGCATATTATCTAGTTTATTTTGTTTAGCTCCATATATTTGTTTGATAGTATTGGGTATTAGCGGGGGAGGTGTGTATGAAAACTTATCGCCTGGACCATAAAGGTTGGGTAGAATTAGAGTTGTGATATCTATGTCATATTGTTGTCTATATGCTTGTGTGAGAGTATCAAGTACGCGCTTTGCTGTACCGTATGCGTAAGTACTTTCTGGTACTGGCCCATTCCATAAATCATTTTCTTTAAATGGTGCCGAAATAGATTCGGAATACGCTGTAAGTGAACTAAATAAAATTATTTTTTTGACACTATTTTCTTGAGCAGCTCGTACAATATTGATGTCAATGAGTAAATTTGTTGATAATACTTCAGCAGACCGACTTTCCTGCTCTTTCCTACTTAGTACCAATCCAGCAAGCTGGATAATTACATCAACACCTTTGGTTGCTTTTAGGCAGTCATTGTATTCTGTGAGATTGAATTCATCGTGTGTGGCTTCGACAATCTCATCTTTACTAACCTTCCTTAAATGCTCCTTAAGAGCCCTGCCAAGGAATCCATTAGAGCCAGTTATTAGTATTTTATTTTTCATAGACTATCTAACTATTTTATTTAAAATTTCCTTGAGATTACTTTGGTGACGACTTTCTGAGTATGTAGTTTCGGATTTTTCAGTAGCGACTTTAGAATATTTCATCAGCGTCTCATTAGGAAGATTTGAAACCATCTCAATCATATTTTTGATGTCTTCCGCGGAGACTTTTTTTAAAGTAAAACCAAATCCGCTTACGTCAATATTTGATTCGTAGCTTACGATAGGAATAATACCGTATTGCAACATATCGATAACTCCACCTGGGCTACCTTCGCCCGCTGATGGAGTGATATTGAATAAGCATGGAGAAATGACTCTATAGAAGTCTTTAGTTTGTTGCTTCAGGAAGCCAACTTGATGGATGTTAGGAAGTGAAAGATGCTTTTTATACAGGCTTAGAAATGGTTCCTCTAGTTCACCTGCTATATAGAGAGAGTATCGTTGATTTTTTGAAAAAACTTCAATCAACAAATCTAAACCTTTGTGTATTGTCCCTCCTCCGGCAAAATATACGAAGTTTCTTTTTGTCTCCTCAATATTACGTCCTTGGGAAATGATATTACGCTTTAGGTCTAAGTAAGTGGCATTTGGAAGCGTGCTTAATTTATGAAGATAAGGGGTTTCTCTAAAAGATTCATATGTGTAGTATTCTCCAAGCGAAATAATCGCAGCGGTACTTTTATATAGTAGTTCATACTCTGGGCCATTCATGATAAGTCTGTCATATTTAGGACGAATACCCATCCTTTTTTCAAAAGCATCAAACCGCTCAATTTCTTTTTTGTTGAATACTTTCCAATAAACGCCAGTATCGTAGGCTATAAGTTGGGTTTTTGGCAATTGAGTTTTTAAATATCTATAGTTAGATGTCCCATGCTGGATCCATAAGTCATAATTTCTTTTTGGTATGAAAGATGTGTTGTCCATATCAATCACATCGACTGTGTAACCAAGTTGATTAAGGACCTTCACCCAGCTTAGAAGTAGCCCGTTTGTGCTGAAATAAAATCTCAATGGCCCTATGTAATTTTGCTTATAGAGAGGGAAGCGAGGAAAAACTACGAGGGCATATTTTTCAGTTTCTGACTCTAGATATTTTTTGTAGTCGTAATATGTATCGCTATCTCCATATAAGAATCTTCCATATAAAGCCTTATACAGACGAGTAGCATGAAAAATGAAAAAGTTATTCAGGACAAGATTAGCTATTTCTAAGAATGTACCTTGGCGGGTAAAACGTAGAATAAACGGATGAATTTTTATATTCATAAAATTATCTAGACCCTAGTTTAAATATTTGGATTAAGGGCAAAATAAGTACAAGGTAAGCAATTAGAGTAGACCAGGCAGCCCCCGCAGTTCCAAGGTGGGGAATTAGTAGGTAGTTCAAGGCTATATTTATTAAGGCTGCACATAAAGTCGTTACAAAAATTGTTTTTCTGTGATTTTCTGTGATCAGGAAATGGTGTGTGACAACGTATATACTTAGTATTATGCTAGACCATGCATAAATTCTAAATATGTTGATAGCCTCAGAAAATGCTTCTCCATATAGAAACAGAATAAGGGGTTCAGAAATCAATAGTAAGACACAGACCAATGGTAGGGAGAATGCCAATAGTATACCTAGTAAGTTTAAAAGCCTGCGCTTGTATTCTACGACAGAGCTTTTTTTTGCGTTTACGATTGCTGGATAGAGTGATGTAGCGATTATGCTGGGTACAAAAAGCCATAGCTCAGATAATCTAACGGCCACGTCGTATACTCCCACACTTTCCGGACCAAGAAGATGTTTAAGGATGACCTGATCAATCCTTGTGAACAATACTGTAAATCCGGCAATGAAAATAAATGGCCAAGAATTCTTTAATAGTTCGACAGCCGTGCTGTTCTCAAATCGCCAAGACGTTATTGGGCCATGGAGTTTTGTTCTGATGGTGCCCAGAATAAACATATAAAGTATAGGTTCAAGCACTAGGATGGAAATAAACCACAAAACACCTCCGTCACTAATAATGACAGCGAATTTGAGCAGGTTTAATAGGATTACAACAAAAATACTCACTACAGCTAAATATTTTTGCTGTACGTTTACTCCAAATTCATGTGTTAAAGGCTGATATAGATTGAGTATGAGTGTTGACGAAAGTAAAAAAATAGCTAATTGGGCGACATCTTTTTCTAATAAAGTATAGGCAAATATATTTACTAATGCGAAGGCAAATAAGCCACCGATGAAATGAAGTGTTGTAGCAGTGCCCATTATGACGTTCCTTTTTTCTGGATATAAGAGTAGGTCCCTACTTAATATTTGAGGAAGTCCTAAAGAGCTAAAGATTGTAAAGAGACCAATGAAGTTTAAGGCGTAGCTAAGCTGTCCATAATTAGTAGGACCTAAGTATCTCACAACAAATACCGTGGCTACAAAACTGATCATTAACGTGATGATACGACCAGATAATGACCAACCTGTGTTAGCTAAATAGCGTTTTAAGCCATGTGTATCCCATTGTCCAATCAACTGTAAGTAGAGCCAATCGGGGAGGAGTTTTTGGGCAATATTATTGAAAAAATGGTACATAGTGTTCAAGACCCTTTACTGATGTTGGCTATATACCATTCGTATGTATTTCTAATTCCGTCTGGTAAGTTGGTTTTATGTTTCCATCCGAGAGAGTGAAGCTTAGAGACATCAAGTAGTTTGCGCGGGGTTCCGTCCGGCTTGTCGGTATCCCACAGAAGTTCGCCTTTATAACCAACTATGTCACTTATAAGTTCCGCTAACTCCTTGATGGTTACGTCTTCACCTGTACCAACATTAACTATCTCTGAACCATCGTAGGTGTTCATAAGGTGGACTGCTGCGTCTGCCAGGTCGTCTACGTGCAGAAATTCGCGCATAGGGCTACCAGTACCCCACATTGTGACAGTAGGGGAGTTAGTCTCCTTAGCTTCGTGAAATTTGCGAATCAGAGCAGGGAGGACGTGTGAACTCTCTAGGTCGAAATTGTCATTTGGGCCATAGAGATTAGTTGGCATCAGGCTGATGTAATTGGTACCGTATTGCTGGTTGTATGACTGACACATCTTGATTCCAGCAATCTTGGCGATAGCATAGGCGTCATTTGATGGCTCAAGTGGTCCGGATAGTAGATACTCTTCTTTAATCGGTTGGGGAGCGAGCTTAGGATAGATGCAGGAGCTACCTAAAAAGCAGAGTTTCTTAACATTGTTTAAATAGGAATTGTGGATGATGTTGTTTTGAACCTGGAGATTCTCGTAGATAAAATCAGCGGGGTATTCTTTATTAGCTAAGATTCCTCCGACTTTGGCTGCGGCTAGGAAGATATATTCAGGTTTTTCTGTGATGAAAAAGTCAGCAACTGGCTTTTGGTCGAGGAGATTAAGTTCGTCTCGCGTTTTTTTGATGATATTTGTGTAGCCGGCGGACTCAAGTGCTCGAACGATAGCCGAACCAACTAGACCACGGTGACCAGCGACATAGATTTTTGAACCCTTTTCCATTAGGAGGATTATAACATTCAAATTTAAAGGAAAAGGGCGGGGTTGATTTTTGAAAAAAATCAGGCATAATCCTAATTAATATTCACAGGAGACTGATGAAATGAATGATAAGTTCTTTGACCTTTTCTGCAAATATACTGGCATTCAGCCAATTGTCGACAGCCAGGGTTCGACCCAGAATCTGGTGGCAACTTTCATACCAACGCGCTACTTTCAGGACAGGTTTGAGTTCCTTTTGGTCAGGCCAAAAGGATCGTTTTTAACCGGAGAATGGCTTTTCTTCAGCGAAGAAATTTTGTCAGAGGAAAATTCGACAAAGAAACTGATGAGTAGTTGTGAATTGAAATTGGGGTTTAGGCCTCTTGAGCACAATGTTCAGTTCCTCTTTGAACAGCCGGTTTTCTCTTTCCAGTGTCGGCTTTGGCAAATCTGGTGTGGTATCAGCCAAGAGATTTGTCTGAATACTGCGACGGAGGAGCGTCACTGGTTCAGCGAGGAGAGTATGAAAGACATCGTGCTTTCGCCCTACGTTGAAAGGGCGGTGCAGGGTTTGCGTCGTGAGGGTGCAGTGAGGGGTAGTCAAGTTTCCTTCATGGCTTGTGATTAATGTAGAGTGGATGGATGAGCCTTGACGAAATAAAGCGTCGCCCTTCGGGCGACGCTTATTAATATTAACTCCCACCTACCTCCGAAAACCCCGTCCAGAGCATCTCCTAGTAAAGGAGGTCATTCTTATATTTAGAAACCTTCGACTTTAGAGGAGAGCACGTATCAAAAACGAAATTCACCGTTATATTTTTTCATCAGTTCAAAGTCTGCCTTAGTCATGCGCTTAGCTAAGTCAGCAAATTTAATAGTAGCCGTCCAACCAAGTTTTTCTTTGGCTTTGGTTGGGTCACCGAGTAGTAGATCTACCTCGGTAGGGCGAAAGTATTGTGGGTTGATTTTAATAATTGGATTGCAAGTACTCTCATCAATACCTACCTCGTTTACACCACTTCCTTCCCATTTTAATTTTATTCCAAGCTCTTCACAGGCAGCTTCAATGAATTCTCGAACACTATGTGTTTCGCCAGTAGCAATCACAAAATCTTCAGGAGTGTCTTGTTGAAGCATCCGCCACATAGCATCAGTATATTCAGGTGCATAGCCCCAGTCACGTTTAGCGTCAAGATTTCCAAGTTCTAATGTCTCTTGTTGTCCAAGCTTTATTTTAGAAAGACCAATGGTAATTTTACGAGTTACGAAATTGTAACCACGGCGTTCGCTCTCATGGTTAAAGAGGATCCCGTTACACGCAAACATATCGTATGCTTCACGATAATTTTTGATAATCCAAAAACTATATAATTTAGCAACACCGTAGGGACTACGCGGATAGAATGGTGTATTTTCAGTTTGTGGCGTTTCTTGCACTTTTCCATAAAGCTCCGAGGTGGAAGCTTGATAAAATTTTGTCTTATTGCCGAGCCCTTGCTTGCGGATTGCTTCTAGGATGGTAAGGGTACCCAGCGCATCGGTTTCAGCAGTGAGTTCAGGAAGGTCAAATGAAATACGTACATGGCTTTGTGCTGCTAGGTTATATACTTCGTCTGGTTCAATGTCACGAATGAGGCTTGAAATATTAGTGGTGTCAGTTAGGTCACCATGATGAAGAAAAAGTGTTTTGCCGTGAATTTCTGGATTATTAAAAAGATGCTCGATACGCGCTGTGCGAATAGAGCTTGATGGACGAATTACTCCGTGCACCTCGTACCCTTTTTCTAGAAGCTGTTCGGCTAGATAGGATCCGTCTTGTCCGGTGATTCCAGTTATTAGTGCCTTTTTCATATTTTCCAGTATAT